>OLPS01000277.1_pt1 | contig 68284 bp, 47 predicted proteins | sample 1673071 | NCBI WGS metagenome assembly OLPS01 (sample SAMEA3136752, study PRJEB25190) | human gut metagenome | reverse complement strand
CCTGCTTCGCACGGGCCATCTCCGGTCTGGCCTTCCATGATCCTAACGATGCCAGCATCATTACCACCGCAATCCCAGGTTTTTACAGATGCCGGGTACTTTGGGTCCATCAGCATCGGTCGATTATTAGCATACTCAAAACTCATCGACAAATCCTCATTTTCCTTGCTTATTGCGTGTATTCTGCTTTTCTGGTGCATCCCAGAAAAACACAAAAGCCTTCACAGGTTTTGCCCTGCAAAGGCTTCATCATCTAGTGTTTCTCGGAGTCTTCCCCCCTACTGCTTTCGCCAGTATAATAATATCATATTTTGCTCGAAACATCCATAAACGCAACGAAACATCGCAGAACATCCATCTCCACTTTGCGTTCCATCAGGCAGGGATTTTTTCTTCTGGTTTTTTCCATCAGCTGATATCCCGTGTTCATGAGACGATTGACGTGTTGCTTGGAATAGCACATCTGACAGGCAATGACTGCCGTGCTCTTGTCTTCCAGATAGTACATCTTCAGCGCCAGCCTTACCCTCAGATCCGGGATGGCATCGATGGCGCGGTCCACATCCAGCAGCAAGTCGGCAAGCTGTACTTTTGCTTCTTCCAGCATCTGCTCCTTTTCTGCCTTCCGTGCCACGATGCTCTCGAAGCCGGCCTCCGGCTTATGAGTTCCACCGCCTGCATGCCCGAATGGACTGTTGACAGCGGTCATCTCATTTTCCAGCCATTCAACATCCCGTTCCAGACACTCGATATATTTCCGCTGGGTTTTAATACCCATCAGGCATTCCTTTGCATTTTTCATCGTACTTTCCCTTTCTGCTCTCCCCACCCCCCATATAGGGAGGTGGAAGATAAGCGATACTGATGTTACTTGTTACTTCTACTATATACATTACATATAGAGCTTTTTATAACCATCCCCTCTTTTAATTATCTATATATAGTGTTGGTATATCTCTCAAAAAAAGCGGTCGAAGTGGTAACATCCCATATTTGCCGTCGATTTCGGCTCCGTTGTTACTTGCGTTACCGAATATTTTGCAGTATCCTTTTGTTATCAGAAGAATTCACTAGCTTTTCTGTATTCATAGGCCTGCTCAATATTAGCGATGATCACCTTTACGCTGCTCTTTCCAACTCGCTGGTTTTCCTGTCTGTTTTCGACATATCCACGGTCCTTGAAACCACGGATGCTCTTTTCGTAGGAAAAGCCATTGTCGATCAGCATTTTTCTGAGGCAATTCGGCAGGATATAGGTTTTCTTTTCTCCCGGCTCATATCTTCCGAGCAGCGGTTCTCGTGCTACTTCATTAAGATGCTTCACTTCAAAATGCTCCTGATTGGAAGCAATCCATTCCTTTACAGTATCCCATGCACGCTCTACTGCATCTGCCTTCTGCTCTTTTTTCAGTGCTTCCAGCAGTTCAAAGCCCATTTCCCATGCAGAGCCGCATGCTTCCTCACCAGCATTAAAAACAGCCTTTGATGCAATAAAGTCCGCAAAGACAAGCACAGCAACAAATTCCAGATGAATGCTCGTACATTTTTCATAGAGCATCGCGTACATGGAAACAAACTCATCCCGGAAATTTGTATAAGCCTGCCGCAGCTTGCTGGTGCCCTTTTCCAGCTCATATTCATGGAACAGGTAATCCATAAACATTTGCCCTGCAAAGCCGTAGTTCTCCGCTGCTGTCTGATGCACTGTTCTGGCAAAGTCCGTGTCACCGATTGGTGATGCATACAGTTCCATAACACGCGTATTTTCACCGTCCATGGAATTCTGCACCGTGATTGGTTGTTCACCAGTAGACAGAATGGTATTGCACCATGTCTGCATTTTCTGCGTACCTCCGATGCGGTCACCACGCATCTTTCCAATACCATTGCCCAGCATATACATCATGCGAGGCAGATTTTCGTGCTTCAAACTGAGCGACTGCAGCTCATCCAGTGCCAGTGGAATGTTCCGCACTGTACCTGCCGTGCGCTCGATGCCGACCGCAGTGCTATTATAGCTCCGCAGCAGTACATTGGGATCGCCGTAGATGGACACTGCTGCCTTCAGCACCGCCGTCTTACCACTGCGAGAGTTTGCCCAGAGGTGGAAGATGAACGGCCGCTGCTGAAGGAGCTGCAGCAGCACAGAAGCGAAGGATGCCGCCAGCATGACCCGTGCAGCCTGCATCGTGCGCAGCGTTGCTGCCATCTCCATCCATTTGTCTTTGTCACCGTGCGGCGCAACAGCAGCGATAATCCGATGGCTTTCCTCGCCGACGCCATCATAGGCGGCAGGGCTTTCCATGTGGTAAGGGAAGAATTCCCTGTTCTTGACCCAACCCATGCGCTCGATACTGCGATGCCGCGGAATGGCGGTTTTATTGGAAGTTTCAAAAGCTTCCATATATTTGACTGCCTCTTTAGAGGTTTCCGATGTCACCGGCAATCCCTGATTTGCATATTTTACCAGTTTGCTCTTATCCATTGCATCGCCGCGTGGAACGATAATTTTTCTCCAACGGCAATCACCATAGAAAGCCAGTTCCAGCTTTACATCTTCATCATCAACATTCCTCATTCGCCGGGAAATATAAACCAGTGCGGAAAAGGCTGATTTTGTATAGGGAACGCCATTCAGGAATTCAATGTGTCGAACTCCTTCCATATCGACTTCCCAGCCTTTCGGCACCACCAGTCCATTCAGTTCCATGCCATCCAGTTCCAATGCCTTGCAGAACTCCTGTCCGCCTTCGTGTATATCTGCCTTTCCACCAGTGGTGGTCAGCATTTTTTCAAGGTCCCGGACTCCGATCTTCAGTTTGCCATATTTTTCCTTCAGCTTAAAATACTGGATTGGCTGGTGTTCCCGTGCATAACGTACCAGCTGAAGATTCTTTTCTTCTAAAGCCTCATCAACTGTCAACTCCTCTTCCAGCAACTTTTTTACACGTTCTTCTATAGTGTAGTATGCAAAAACGATCGGTGCCCGAACACCGCACCCCTCTTTCGGACAATCAAATCCGAAAAAGTCCCGGATATAACGGCAGGAGCATGGACGGCTCATTTTTGCAGCACGCTCGTAATATTCCTCTGTCTGGTCGTAAGAATATCCGGGATATGTCTCGCTCCTCTCATGCACTTTTTTCTGACCGTCTTCCGTAACGGCAACAATAGAGATCATCGTATGCCACATTGGCTCTGGCAGTGTTGCGGCATTTTCAATGCAATAATCAATAAAAGCACACTTTTCACACATACGTTCCGCAGGGCCGACCAAATCGCTCTCTGCATGGAATTCAACAATTTCGGTAATTCGCTTAAATTCTTTAAAAGCAGTTACCGGATAGCGGAATTCCTCGGCACTATATACCTCGCACCGTTTCGGCGGGTTGCTCTTAAAGTTCAGTGAACCCGGAGCCCGAAACATTCGAGGAACATCCTGCACATTGTCCAGTTTCCATCCCTTTTTACGCCCCTCTGCAATGACATACATACCGAACCCGGCAGAGAGTTCCCGGATCTGCTCACGCTCATCCTCGTTATGGATAATAAACGGCTCGTTCAGAGGCCAAATGGCATGCACGCCGTTGCCCGACCGCACAATGATGGAAGGCTTCAGCTTCAAACTGTTTACAAATGCAATCGCTTCTTCTTCCGTCTTCGGCAGTGCGGTTTCTTTGTGTGCCGGCCCCAGCACATCCACATCCGCCACCATGCAAACAACGGTGTGAATCTGTCCGATACCACCTCTGACACTCGATGGCAGCCCTTCCTGACGCAGTGCAACGCAATAATAGGTGTTGGCACTGGTACCCAGCACTTTAATGCGCTCCGCTGCTTTGTCCAGTTCCGTGACCGGGATATGCTCATTTCTGGAATCCGGCAGCGTCGTGATGGTAATGCATCCTTCTGTGCATTTACCATACAGCATCTGCAAAAAATCCCTCGTTGTAATATTCATAGGCTTCTCTCCCCCCCTGTGTTTTTAACGTGTAATCAATCTTTTTCTCTACATATCCGTACCTCCATTCTACCATGTTGCCTTTCAGACCAACGAACTTCTGAAGTTCACTTTCCTTCCGCTGCTCAAAATTAAAGGCCTTCATAAAGCGCACGATTTTCGGGCAAAATACAACCTTTTTACCGTTTCTTTCACACAATTCTCACATTTGCAGCCATTTCGATTATTTTCTCGTGAACTACAAAGCAGGCAACCTTTGCAATTGCCCATTGATCAGGGCATCTACAAAAGTCGCCTGCTTTGTTTACCTATCATCGAATCATGCTGTTGCATAGCAAATGACCAGCGGCAATTACCTCTGAACTGCAATAATTCCCTGACTTCCACTTTCTCCTTTCATCTGGCTCGGAAATAAAGGCCTTCACTATGTACACCGAAATCGGGCAAAAAGGAGACACTCTTCATGTTTCTTTCACAAAATTTTAACATTCAAAGCCTTATCCAAATCTATTCACCCTGCCCTTTATTGTACATAGCAGCTTGTGGAATAGGACGAAAAAGCCGGTAGGCTTTCGACCTACCGGCTGTTCGTCTGTTTATATTCAGCTTTTGACAGTTTATATTATAGCACCGATTCGCTTACGATGCAATACGTTTTTTCTCCAATATAAGCCATTTTCTCCAATCAAATAGCTTTTCTCCATTTAAGCATCACTTTACTCTACTATTCATTCACCATTCTCTACTCTCCGGAACAACTACATGTCTGCAATCTCCCCGATGCACCTGTTCTATATAAGAATTCAGCGCGCCGCACGGCGGTGTTCCCTGCTTTTCGTACATCTTGTATCACCTGCCCTATGTATAAAAGTATACCATGGCAGTTAGACGGCTTCAACAAAATCTCATGCAATTCTTATGGCAGAATTGATGTTTGTGCCTGTCTGTGGTAGAATAATGATAATTATACTCTTATATGTATATCTCGGAAAATCATAAAAAGCAGGGAGATTTCAAAATGACAGATTATGCACCTGGTATGCGTGCTGTTATTCGTGACGAAGAATGGCTCATCAAAAGGATCGAAACAAACAGCCTTGGTCATCAAGTTTTACATTGCGTCGGTGTCACCCCACTAGTGAAAGATCGCGATGCCATTTTTCTCACAGATCTCGAACAGATTCAGATTGTAGATCCTGCGAGCATTCAGTTGATTGCCGACTCATCCCCATTTTTCAAACGGTCACTATTGTATTTAGAAAGTCAATGGCGGCAGCAGCTTCCCACCGACACAAATTTGCATATTGGCCACAAAGCGGCTATGGATCCCATGCCATACCAACTGGATCCTGCAAAACTTTCTTTGCAGCGTCCACGTCAGCGCATTCTAATTGCTGATACTGTCGGTCTTGGCAAAACTCTAGAGGCCGGCATTCTGATGTCTGAGTTAATTGCACGTGGTAAGGGCAAGCGAATTTTAGTTGTTACAGTAAAAAGCATGATGACGCAGTTCCAAAAAGAAATGTGGAATCGCTTTACTATTCCGCTCGTGCGGCTGGATTCCAACCGAATCCAAAAGATCCGCGCCAGTCTGCCCTCCAATTACAATCCCTTCTTTTACTATGATAAAACGATCGTTTCCATTGACACCTTAAAACGCGATGTGGAATACCGTACACACTTGGAAAAAGCATATTGGGACATTATCGTCATTGATGAAGCGCAGAATGTTGCCGAGCGCGGTGACCATCAGGCACAGCGTTCTCGGCTTGCAAAACTGCTGGCCAACCGCAGTGATACCATGATCATGCTGTCGGCCACACCGCACGATGGCCGTGCCAAAAGTTTTGCTTCCCTGATGAATATGCTGGACCCGACTGCCATTGCAGACCCTGAAAATTATACCCCGGAAGACATCAGGGGTCTGTGTATCCGCCGCTTTAAAAGCGATGTCAAAAATCAGGTCAACGGCTCGTTTCTTGAGCGGCAGGTGACATTGGAACATTGTCACGCCTCTGCACAGGAGGAATATGCCTTCGACCTGCTTGCTGAAATGCAGCTGGAAATGGATGCTGGCAAAGCCAAAAGCTCTGGACGTCTGTTCAAAACAAGCTTAGAGAAATCTCTCTTTTCTAGCCCAGCAGCCTGTCGCAAAAGCATCGAGGCACGCCTGAAAAAGCTCTATAAAAAATATACGGCAGATGATATTTCTGATATTCGCTTGTTAGAAGAGTTGCATACTGCTCTGGGACAGGTCACGCCCGAAAACTTCACGCGCTATCAAAAACTGCTGGAACTTTTGCGTAGCGATTCCTACGGATGGAACCCCAAAGATCCTGGTGACCGCGTTGTGATCTTTACCGAGCGCATCGAAACCATGAATTATCTGGCGGAACATCTGCGGACTGATTTGGGGCTGAAGTCCTCTGCGATCCAAGAGATTTCTGGTGGTATGAGCGATGCAGAGCAGCAGCGCATTGTAGAAGATTTCGGCCGCACGGAATCTTCCACCCGCATTCTGGTCGCTTCGGATGTAGCTTCTGAAGGTCTGAATCTTCATTATCTGAGCCACCGCCTGATTCACTTTGATATTCCGTGGTCATTGATGGTATTCCAGCAGCGCAACGGCCGCATTGACCGTTACGGTCAGCAAAAACGCCCTGATATCCGCTATCTGCTCATTGAGAGCAATAACAAACAGATCAAAGGTGATATGCGTATCATCGAGATTCTGATTCAAAAAGAAGAGCAGGCACTGAAAAATATCGGCGATCCTGCCTTACTGTTGGGCAAGTTCAATGTGGAAGAGGAAGAAACGGTGATTGCGGAAGCCATCGAATCCGGTTCCGACGCAGATACATTTGCTCAGAGTCTAGATGCCGATGCGCAGGAATTCAACCCCTTTGAAGCTTTGATGGCCGCTGCCTCAGAAACAGAGGAGACTGCTATTGAGCAGCTTTCAGAAACTGTTTCCGACGAAACATTGTTCACCGATAAGGAATATCTGGAGCAAGCTGTGCAATACATTAATCAGACTGACAGCAATCCAGTTCAGGAACTGCAAACGGTTTCTGGCCTAGATATCCGGTTAACCCCGGAAATGGAGCGCCGTTTGCGTGCGCTTATACCGGAAGAAGCCATGCCGCAAGGAGAAACACTGCGCCTTTCGGATGACAAAGCCTTCTGCATGGAGCAGATGCGCACCAGCATGCAAAAGAACATGGATGAGGCGGCATGGCCGTCCTCGCAGTATTTGTGGAAGCTGCACCCGATTTTCTCTTGGGTCAATGATAAGGCCGGGCTTTTGTTCAAACGCGCAGAAGCTCCCGTTCTGGGTCTGCCCGGCGTTTTGTATCCCGGTGAAGCGTTGTACATCGTTTCCGGCAGTGTTCCCAACCTGAAATCCACGCCGCTCATCGATGAATGGTTTGGTCTGCTGTATCGGGATGGGCAATTCATTCAGCGACTTTCCATGGAGGAGGTTGTCCAGAAAGCCGGACTGCGTAGCGCGCGTATTCCCAACACAAACTGCATCACGAACCAAAGCATCGTTGCTGCAAGCAGCTTGTTGCACGATGTAGTCACGCAGGCAAAGACCTATCTCACAGAGCGATACCAGCAGTACCAGGCAGAGATGAACCCCAAGCTGGATGCAGAGGTGGATAAGCTGATTGAACTGCAGGAAAAACACAAGGAGTACTATCAGACCACCCTATTTGAACATGAACGTCAACTGCAGGAGCAGGAGCGCCGGGTGGACAAACTGTTTGATGATTTTACGAACTGGGTAAAAGAAACCCTGACGATTCAAAATAACCCATATATTCGCATCGTATCCGTCCTGATGGGGGTATCCGAATGAGCATCGATCTAACCGGTATCACAAATAAAAACGAATATTATACCAACCACTATTTTTCGACCATCTTTGAGGAAAATGCAGGTGAGGCCATCACTGCCTGGGCTCAGGCTGCAAAGTCATCCGAAGAAATCCGCACACCTTGGGCACAGCTGCGACAAAACGCCCGACAGTTCTATCCCTTGCACGACCGCTACGCAGGCGGTGCATTGAATTTGCAGCTTCTGGCTGCGATTCGCACGATGGCAGACCGTTACCTGGCTTCTCTTGGGTATCCAGAAGCTGCCCCGGAACTTGTCCCTGTAGATGCTTCTCTGTCTGTTCCCGTTTATTTGGAAATGAAAAAGAGCAACGGTGCGCCACTGCTATGGGTCATGCTCTCTGCTTCCAGAGAATCGGATGCCGGTATTCTGGAAAGCAATGTCTTTGACGGTAACATTGCAGAGGAAGATGCCTTCGGTGCCGTCCACAACGATGACCTGCTGGAACTGAAAAATGAGGATCTTGCCACACAGATTCTGTTCGGTGCCGCAGAGCCGCCGCGTTTTCTTCTGTTTATTTCGCTGAATCAGATTGCACTGATTGACCGGAACAAATGGAGTGAAAAACGCTATTTGCAATTCGAATTAGAAGACATCTTTTCTCGCTTGGAACTCACAACCCTGCAAGCCATGGTCGTCCTACTGCATAAAGATTCCCTCTGCCCGGAAGACGGTTCTATTCTTCTAGATGAGTTAAACGAGCAGAGTCAGAAAAATGCTGCGGGTGTTTCACAGGATTTAAAATATGCCCTGCGTGAATGTATCGAACTTTTGGGCAATGAAGTCCTCCACGACATGCGAACCCGGCAGAAAATTAACCTAGAAGAGCATCCCGTGGATGCCGGACAGCTGACACTGGAATGCCTGCGCTATATGTACCGGATGCTGTTCATACTGTTCATTGAGGCGCGGCCAGAATTGGGCTATGCTCCCATCCGTGAACTGAGTTATCTGAAAGGTTACTCGTTGGAAAGTCTGCGGGATATCGCCGACGCTGTCCGAGATGATGTGGATGAAGTGGGCGATGGCTATTATCTACATGAAACGCTGGCAAAACTTTATGACCTGATTTATAACGGTTATCCGGAAACGGAAGCCGAATTTCAAAAAGTAACCGGTGCCGACAGTATACACGATGTTTTTTTGATTGCTCCGCTCAAGGCGCATATCTTTGACCCGGAGTACACCAAGTTGATCAATGCTGCCAAACTGCGCAACAGCTGCATGCTGCGTATTATCGACTTAATGAGCCTGACACGTGCCTCCGGCAAACGCAATAGCCGCCGGGGGCGTATTTCCTACGCCAATTTGGGCATCAACCAAATGGGCGCGGTATACGAAGCTCTGCTCTCCTACCGTGGCTTTATCGCACAGCAGGATTTATACGAGGTCAAACGCGCCGGAGTTGACTTCAATGAACTGGATGTCGGCTATTTTGTTTCTGAATCTGATTTGGCACAATATACAGAAGAGGAACGCGTCCGCTATGCGTCTGGCAACAAAAAGGGCAAGTTGCGCATGTATGCCAAAGGCACATTCATCTACCGCTTGGCTGGCCGCGAACGGGAAAAATCCGCTTCTTACTATACGCCGGAAGTTCTAACCAAATGCCTTGTCAAATATGCCCTGAAGGAATTGCTGAAAGACAAATCTGCGGATGACATTCTGCATCTAACCATTTGTGAACCTGCCATGGGCAGCGCAGCATTCTTGAATGAAGCGATCAATCAGCTTGCAGAAGCCTATATTTCTCGTAAAGAGCAGGAAACCGGCGAGATCATTGGCTACGAAGACCGCTTTAACCAGCTGCAGAAGGTCAAAATGTTTATTGCGGACCGCAATGTATACGGCGTTGACCTGAACCCTGTGGCCGTGGAACTGGCCGAGGTTTCTCTGTGGCTGAACACCATTTATCCTAATGGATTTGTGCCGTGGTTCGGTACCCAGCTGGTCAACGGCAATTCCCTGATTGGTGCCCGGCGGCAGTGCTACCGCGTGAGTTCCCTGCAAGCCACCAGCAAAGGTCTGCGCTGGTATGAAAAAGCCCCGGAGCGTGTTCCCCTTGGCACCGAGCGCAAGCGCGGCAAGCTAGCTACCCAGATCTATCATTTTCTGTTGGGCGACCCCGGTATGTGCAGTTATACCGACAAAGTCATCAAACAGCTGGAGCCTGCAAAAATCAAGTTTTTGAACACCTGGAACAAGGCATTTACTGCTCCTTACTGTGACGATGATATCGAAACGCTGAAAAAACTCTCCAAGACGATTGACAAGCTCTGGAAAGATCAGATTTCTCTGCGTCAGCAACTGAAGCAGCAGACGCACGACAGCCTGTCTGTGTTCAAATTCAATGATGATGAACCGGACTCCCATACTTCCATCCGCACCAAAGATCAGATGCTGCGCACCATGTACCGTTCCGAGAATGCCAAAAATGCTGGTGCTTATGCTCGTTTAAAATTTGCGATGGATTACTGGTGCGCCCTGTGGTTCTGGCCCATTGACAAGGCTGATCTTTTGCCCAGCCGCAGCGAATTTCTGAATGATATGTACATGATCTTGGTGGGGCTGTACTCCACCAACAGTGATTCCCAGCAGCTTTCCATGCTAGAAGATGCAGACGAAGAAGATACTGACATCCTGCTTCAGGTCAACTTGGACGAACTGTGCGCCCTTTTGCCCCGGCTGAGGCTGGCTCGCACAATAGCACAGCAGAATCACTTTATGCATTGGGAGCTGGAGTTTGCTGATGTATTTGCCGAGCGCGGCGGTTTTGACCTGATGATCGGTAACCCGCCGTGGATCAAGATCGAGTGGAACGAACAGGGCGTGCTGGCGGATGCCAATCCCATGTTTGCTGTAAAAAAACTGACCGCTACCCAGACCACCCACGAACGGCAGACGGCACTGGAAAATGCACATACGCACAGCATGTATTTTGCAGAGTATGAAATGCTTTCCGGCGAACAGAACTTTTTGAACGCCGTGCAGAATTATCCTGCCCTGAAAGGACAGCAGACGAATCTGTTTAAATGTTTTCTTCCACTCTCGTGGGAGAAAACGAATGAAAGCGGCATTGCCGCTTTCGTACACCCTGAGGGCGTCTACGACGACCCGAAGGGTGGTGCACTTCGGGAAATGCTGTATCCTCGTTTGCGATATCATTTTCAATTTGCAAACGAGAGAAAGCTATTTCCCGAAGTGGACCACCATACACAATTTAGTCTAAATGTGTATGGTGGTCCACTGATGGTGTCATTCGACACCATCAGTAACCTCTACGATGCTAAAAGCATCGTAGAGTGTTACCAAGGCGAAGCCTCCGCGCCGATTCCAGGCATCAAGGATGCCAATGGCGACTGGAATACTACCGGCCACCCTGACCGCATCATCCATGTCACGCAGCGTGAGTTGGAAGTTTTTGCCAAATTGTTTGATGGAAATGATAAATGGCAGCAAGCACGATTGCCGCAACTGCATGTTGAGCAACTCCTTGAAGTATTGATCCGTTTTTCGAAGCAAAACAAGGTTATCGGAGATATGCAACTTTCCATTTTTAATACTCGTATGTGGGAAGAAACTGGTTCACAAAAAGATGGAACAATTTCCAGATATGTCCATTTCCCTGATAGCACAGTGGACGCCATTATTTCCGGTCCTCACATTGGTGTATCAAATCCATTGTTCAAATCTTCTCGTAGTATCTGCAAATTAAATAGCGACTATGATAATATTGATTTGACAAATATTTCTTCCAACTATATCCAGCGCGTAAATTACACTCCCTTCTGTAGCATTGACGATTATTTTCTACGTGAACCTAAAACCTATTGGGACACTTCTTATCATGAAGAATATCGCCTAGTAATGCGTCGGATGTTAAATCAGGGTGGAGAACGGACTTTGATTTCCGCTCTTCTTCCTCCAGGAATGGGACATATTCACACCATCTTCGGTCTTGCAGTTTCCGATAAGAATATAATCAGTTTGCTTGCTGCCACATTTTCCTCGATTCCTTTTGATTTCTATGTGAAATCAACTGGAAAGTCAGACATTTTGTTCGATTTGGCTTCAAAACTTCCTCTATTAAACGAATCAATTTTTGCTCTGTCTATGTCAGAACGTAGTTTACTCTTAAACTGTGTAACCAATCATTACGCTAACCTTTGGAAAACTTGCTTTGATACGTCTTTTACTCACAGTACCTGGTCCAAATCCGACCCTCGCCTTTCCCCTACTCGCTTTACTTCTTTGACCCCGGAGTGGACATGGGACACACCCCTGCGCACAGACTATGAACGGCGGCAGGCTTTGGTAGAAATTGATGTACTTACCGCCATGGCACTGGGCATGACCCTGCAGCAGCTCAAGACCATTTACCGCATCCAATTCCCGGTACTGCAGAGCTATGAGGCCGATACTTGGTATGATGCCAACGGCCGCATCACCTTTACCAATAACCGCAGCCTGACCGGTGTAGGCTTCACCCGCCCGGAGTGGGAAAATGCCGGTGCTGTGCAGCCAATCAAGCGCGGCGATGCTCCATGGGACGGTATTATAAAGCATGCTCCGGCCGGTTATGTGTTTGCCCGTACCATTACGGATGACACCATGCCTGGCGGCCCGGTACAGCGTACTATTGAGTATGCGGCGCCCTTTGACCGCTGTGACCGGGAGCAGGATTACGAAACTGCATGGAAGTTCTTTAAGGAAAAATATCAGAAGTAACAGCAATGAAAACTCATTGAATTTGTAAAGGAGTGTATACATGAATCTCTTAGTTCAGCTTGCGAATGAACTGCAAATTCCTATTATCAGTAACACACAAAAAGTCTGGTTTTTAAGAACAAAAGCCGGACAGTACTATACCGACTTTCAAGTCAATGGTTTTGTTGCTTTAGGCTGGGATTTAATTCCACTTGAATTTGTGAACGATATAAAAATATCTCAGGAAGAGAAGAAATCTAAAATTATAGAGTTGTATCCTGATGAAAAGCGTCCCGGATTAATTCTAGGTCAGATGGATACATTCTATAATAAGATGTCTTCTGGAGATTTAATTGTTATTCCTTCTACTGGCGGTAAGGAAATTGCAATTGGTGAGCTAGGAGATTTAGTAGATGAAATAGCCCACAAGACTCTATCCGAGCCTTATAATACCTGTACTTTTACACATAAACGAGTCGTCAAATGGCTTAAGGAAGTCCATAGCTGGCAGGATATATACCTCTTCAAAGCTCTACGTGCGCAGCAGACTATTTCTGATATAACAGAAGATGCCAAGCTTATTCGACGCAATTTGTTTCCTGTATATATTTCAGATGATGCTGTCCATTGTACTTTTCAAAAGCCTACCAACAATGACCTAAATATGGTCGATAATATCAACTTTCAGTCCGGATTGTTGGAAGTCCTCTCCACAACAACGACCTTATATGGTTCCGAAAGTCTCACAGATGATATTGTCATTAAGACCGCTGTTGGATCGCCTGGTTTCTTTGAACTGATCTTACCTCGCCTACCGGTTTCCGTAATTTCTATAGCTCTTCTTATTCCCTGTATAGCTGGGAAAGTCCAATCTACTGATGGAAAAACCATTGCATCAGGAGTATCGGCGGTTATAACCACTGTTAATACTTTGCTTAATGATCGTCAAGCAAGGAAAAAGGTTAGCGCAGAAATAAAGCAGATAGAGGCTACTGCTAATTTAACAAATGCACAGGCTGAAACCGAGCGAGCTAATGCAGATAAGATAAAAGCTGAAACCACTAAAATACTAGCTGAAACGCAGCTTCTTAAAGATGAGCACCATCAAAATATCACCTATGAGCAAATCAAGCTTACTGCTTCCGGGAAGACAACAATCCAACTTGAAGAAGAAAGTGAAAATCTTACTATTGCCAGTGAAACTTCCACCGAAAAAGCTATCGATGCTTATGAAAAGAGTTCTGATAAGATATGCACTGCCGGTGAGAGAAGCGGTCTAATATTTAACAATAATAAAATTAAGCGCACCGGCTAAAAGCAATCGTTTCGGTGTCGTCAAAAGGAGGATTCGTAATGCTACCCTCGATTCTTGCCAGCCAGCTTGAAAAAGGCATTGGTGATTACATCGAAACCACATTTCCTATGAGCAACGCTCCCTTCAAAGCTTCCGTTGCAGAAATGCTTGCTCAGAAAGGCTCTGTTTATCATGAACCTTATCTTGCCGTGCGTCTGCCTTTCCGTATTGCAAAGGAAATGCCAACCTGCTTTGAGGCAATTCACCCTGCATATCTTCCCTATGTTCATCAGCAAAAAGCGTTTGAACGACTGACTGGCAATGACGGCCGTTCTACACTGATTGCAACCGGCACAGGCTCCGGCAAAACTGAATGCTTCTTGTACCCCATTCTGGAATACTGTTACCAGCACCGTGGGGAGTCTGGCATCAAGGCGCTGATCATCTATCCTATGAATGCCCTTGCCACCGATCAGTCCAAGCGAATTGCAGAACTGATTCATAACAGTCCCGAACTGCGCGGCAATGTAACTGCCGGTATGTGTGTTGGCGGTCTGGAACGCACTCCGTCCCGCACCATGAGTGAGCATGGCATCATTACTGACCACGAGACTCTGTTGAACAGTCCGCCGGATATCCTGCTAACCAACTATAAAATGCTGGACTATCTGCTTGTGCGCCCCAAAGATGCCCTGCTTTGGAAGCAGAATAATCCAGAAACGCTAAAGTACATTGCAGTGGATGAGCTGCATACCTTTGATGGTGCACAAGGCACCGACCTTGCCTGCCTGCTGCGCCGTCTCAAGCGCCGCCTTGGCATCTACGATGGGTATCTGTGCTGTATCGGCACCTCTGCTACCATGGGTTCCAAGGAAAACAACGGTGCCATCCTTAATTATGCCGAGGAGATCTTTGGCGAGCCATTTGAACGAGATGCCGTCATCACCGAGGATCGGCTCAGTGCCGATGAGTTTTTTGCTGGACAGTCGACCGCATTCTTTGCCTTGCCTTCCGCAGATCAGACTGCACAGCTGGTAGCTCTTGCCGAAGAGGACGATCCTTCCGCCTATCTTCAGTGCGCGGTAAAGGCATGGTTCCCGGATTTTTCGCAGGACGTTCTATCCGACAGTGGCCGCATTGAACTGGGCCGGGTTCTTCTGCAGCATGTATTCCTACAGTCTGTTCTGCACCTAACGGAGGGCAATTACTATCAGGTTTCCCGCATTGTGGAAGCGTTGGCGCCACATTATCCGGCACTGAATGAATTATCCGATGCTTCTGCCGCGCTCAACTCGCTCTTTGCACTGGTTTCTCATGCGCGCACCGGTAAGCCGCGAAAATTACGCCCGTTCCTGAATGTACAGGTGCAGCTTTGGATCCGGGAACTGCGGCGCATCGTTGCCAAGGTCGATGCGGAACACATCACTTATCAAATTGCGCATGATCTGAACCGACAGCAGGCCAAACAGCACCTGCCCGTCGTCAACTGCCGTGATTGCGGCATCACCGGTTGGGTCACTATTCTGAACGAGCGTCAGAACGCCACCATTGTCAATCTTGAAGCGTTTTACAACCAATATTTTAAAGCAGATGAAAAAGTCGTGATGCTTTTCCCTCATCCGCATGAAAATGTTCCCACCGGAATGCTGCCTGCACGCATCTGTCCAGACTGCCTGCAGGTAAAACTGGGGATCGACGGCAGCAGCGAATGTGCCAGCTGCGGCACCCGCATGGTGGACATTCTGATTCCCAGTCCGATTCGGACAACCGGCCCGAAGCAGCATAAGCAGTACATCTGCCCCTGCTGCGGCAGCCGCCGGGGACTTTCTCTGATGGGTGTACGCAGTGCCACGGAGATCAGTGCCAGTATTTCTCAAATGTTCGCTTCCCGCTTCAACGATGATAAAAAGACGCTTGCCTTTTCCGATAATGTGCAGGATGCTGCTCATCGCGCTGGATTTTTCAATTCCCGCACCTGGCGGTTTGGTCTGCGCACGGCAATTCAGCGTTATTGCGCAGAATGTGGTTCAGGTCAAAGCCTTGCTGATTTTCAGGCCGGGTTTGTGGATTACTGGCACCTGCACATGACCGATGAAGAATTTGTCAGCTTTTTTATTCCGCCCAATCTAACCTGGAAGCGCGCATACGAAGAAATGACGCAAAATCGTAAGCTCAGCGATGACAAGCAGGCGCATATTTTGATGCATGAGATTGAGCAGCGCATCCAGTATGAAATCATGCTGGAATATGGTCTTACCAGTAAAATTGGACGCACTCTGGAACGGTCGGCTTGCTCGGTTCTTTCCTTTTCTCCTGAGGATATTGAGCAGATTGCTGCAGCAGTCCAGCTGCGTGTTGTTAACGAACTGGGTATCATGTCTCGGGAAGACCGCATAATCTTTCAGCGCATGGTCATCGGTTGGCTGAATCTACTCCGGTGCAATGGTGCTTTTAAAGATGTTGTTTTTGATGAGTACACCATCAATGATGGCAAAAGCTATATGCTTTCAAACGACCGCAATCGCTGGCTGCCCGGTCAACAATCCGGGCGTAATATTCCTCGTTTTATAGCTGAATACCTTGGAAAAAGCCATCCTACTTCTGAGTTTGATTTACCATCTTCGCGCTGTTACACAGACTGGATTGCTTTCTGCTGCACAGAATCAATTCTTGACGAGCTCAATTTCCGTGCTATCAGCAAGCTGATTCTGGAAGAATCTGTGAAGAACGGCATTGTCGTATCTGTGCCTTCTTCCGCAAACTATAAAGTCTATGGCCTGAGCAAGAACCGTGTCTTCCTTGCAAACGATGTTATCCAGCTGCGTTGCGAACATTGCGGTGCGGTGTATTCGTTTTCTGCCGAAAGCCTGCCGCTGTGGGAAAATGCGCCCTGTCCTCGGTCTGCCTGTGGCGGTAAACTTGTCGAATATAAATCATCCGGCATCAATTACTATGGCCGACTTTACAGCACCGGCGATCTGGCGCGCATCAATGCACGGGAGCATACTGGCCTGCTGGAACGCCCAGATCGTGAGCAACTGGAGAAGGATTTTAAGCGTAGCAAGGAAAATCGTTCCAACTGGGACCCCAATGTTCTCTCCTGTACCCCCACTTTGGAAATGGGTATTGATATTGGTGACCTTTCCACGGCCATCCTGTGCAGTATGCCGCCTGCACAAAGTCAGTTTCTGCAGCGTGTTGGCCGTGCCGGACGCAAAGACGGCAATGCTCTGACCTTGGCAATTGCAAATGCGCGGCCACATGACCTCTATTTTTACGCAGATCCTTTAGAGATGATCTCCGGTTCGGTCACACCACCAAAAATCTTCCTGCGCGCTTCCGCTGTATTGGAACGGCAGTTCATGGCTTTTTGCATGGATTCTTGGGTGCGGAAAGGCATTCCTGATGATGCTATCCCCGATAAGGTCGGTATTATTCTGAAGAAACTGGATGCGCGGCCTTCCGATATGTTCCCTTTCAATTTTCTCAACTACGTGCAGAGTACACTTTCCCGGCAGATCAACTCTTTTGTCCAGATGTTTTCCGCTTATCTGGACGAAAGCTCCAAGGAAGAGCTGCAAATATTTGCCCGCGGCACTGGAACCACAGAAAGTTCCATGCACATTAAAATTCTGGATGCCTTTGAAAGTTTGATGAAGCAGCAAAACAGCCTGCACAACAGTGTAAATTCTCTGAAGGTCATGATCCAGCAGCTGGAAAACAAGCCCAAAGACAGTTCTTACGACGAAGAGATCAAGGAACTAAAGGGCGAGGAAGCGGCCCTATTGACCGTTTTGCAGGAGATCAGCAAAAAGAACATTTTCAACTTCTTGTCCGATGAGGGATTGCTGCCCAACTATGCTTTTCCGGAGGCTGGGATCATTCTGCGGGCGGTTCTCTACCGAAAGTCCGATGAGGAACTTCCGTCTGCCCGAAAAAAGTATGAAAAGCTCGTCTATGAATACAACCGCTCCGCTTCCTCTGCCCTCAGTGAGTTTGCACCGAGCAACAGTTTCTATGTGGATGGCCGCAAACTGACGATCGATCAGGTAGACCTGACAACTGCTCAGAGTGCCCTTTGGCGTCTGTGTCCAAACTGCTCTCATGCGCAGCTTGAAACAGCTGGCCGGAACACAGCAGCCTGTCCTCAATGCGGAAGCCCCGCTTGGGCCGATTCCGGTCAGATGCGCAACATGCTGAAAGTGCAGATGGTCTACTCTAACATGGACTACGCCAAGAGCTTGATTAGTGATGAAAGCGACGACCGCTCTAATATCTTTTATTGCAAGCAGCTCCTTGTAGACGTAGATGAGGACCACGACATCTCCTGTGCCTATCGCATGGACAATGAGGAATTTCCCTTTGGTTACGAATTTGTCCGTAAAGCAACGCTGCGGGAGATCAACTTTGGCGAGAGTGACCTGACAGGTGAAAAGTTATCGATTTCTGGTGTCGAGGAAGTGCGCAAAGGGTTCCGGATCTGCAAATATTGTGGTAAGATTCAGACTGACAGCAAGCCGAATAACCACAGCTATTCCTGTAAGACACGCAAAATCCCTGCGCTCTCACAGGCCGATGCCTATGAAGAATGTCTGTTTCTGTATCGTGAATTCAGCACAGAGGTTCTCCGACTTCTGATTCCCGCTACGACGATGGACTCTTCTTCCGTCCGGATGGAATCCTTTGTTGCGGCCTTCATGCTTGGTATGAAAGAATATTTTGGCAATGTCGATCACCTCCGGGCTGCTGTCAGCGAAGTACCCGTCCCGGATGCCGACTATCGCAAACAGTATCTCGTGATCTACGATTCGGTTCCCGGCGGCACGGGATATCTGAAGCAGTTGATGCATGAAAAAGATTCTTTGATTCAGATTTTTGAAAAAGCCCTTCATGTTATGGAAACCTGCTCCTGCAAAGACGATCCGCAGAAGGACGGCTGCTATCATTGCCTATATGCGTATCGCCAGAGCCAGCAGATCGGTAATATTTCGCGTGCAACTGCCATTCGGCTGTTGAAAACGATTCTTTCCGGTAAAGACCATATCCAAAAAATCGATATGATCAGCAGTATTCCTGTAAACCCGCTGTTTGAAAGCGAATTGGAATCGCGCTTTTGGGAAGCGATCCGTCTAAAAGTTGGTGCTGCAAATATCAGTGACACCGTAAGAAACGGAAAACACAGTTATTATCTCAAACTGGAGCACTCTGCTTGGGAACTTGAACCTCAGGTTTCACTGGGTCCAAGCAACGGTGTATCCGTTCCCTGTAAACCAGATTTTGTGTTCTGGCCCGTAGCCGCGCCCGGACACAAGCCCCTAGCGGTGTTTACGGACGGCTTCCTATATCACAAGGATATCGTTTCCGATGACACCATCAAACGTGAAGCACTCCGCCGCAGTGGGCAGTTCCGGGTCTGGTCCCTGAGTTTTAAGGATGTTCAGAACGTTTTTACCCCGCAGGGGGATTACGCCACTTCTGTTTTAGCGGTCGAAAAAATGCCGCTCGGCAAGGTGATGTACCGTTCCGAAGTACGAAAGCTCCATGCAGAGGTACTTGATCCTGTAAAGCTCTCTGCGTTTGACCTCTTGATTGCCTACCTGAATCTGCCGGATGCCGAAACGATCTTCCACGCACAGGCACACGCTTATGCACTTTCTCTGCTGGATCCGGCATTCATCAAGAACAATGCGGCATTCGATCAATGGCATCAGGTCTTTCAGGATGTGAACGATCAACTGCATTTTACAGATTCCAGTTTCCGCTTTGGGCTGACCGCTTATGGAGCGTGGGTCCCTCGTGCTGTAAATTCTCATCTGGCTCTCTATGCAGGCATTTCCGCTGCATCCATGAAAGCAGATGGTGCTGTTACCGTCTTTGCCGTCCTGAACGATGACAAGAACAGCCGCACAGATAAATACGAACCGGAGTGGAACGGTTTCTGGCAGTTTTTCAATCTGATGCAGTTTGCCTCAGAATTTGCTGCCGTTTCTTCTACCGGGCTCAGGCGCATGGACTATCTCGCACTTCCTGTTTCCCAGAGCAGCTGTTCTTCGGCGGAAGCCTCTTCCACACCCGATTCCGGATGGAATTCCATCGGTGAATTGCTATTTGACGAAGATGCGAAAGCATTCGCTGCCTTGGCACAGAAAAGCGGTATCCCAGCACCTGCTGAAGATTTCATTGGATTTGAGGCAGCTGGTGCAGATGGAAATGTCATCGCAACGATTGAAATTGCTTGGCCGGACAAGAAATTGGGATTTATGACTTTTGAACAGTCCATTGATCGAGAAAAGATGGAGCATCTCGGCTGGAAAATATACACCGCAGCCGATCTATCTGGTCTTGATTTAAGCAATCTATTGGGAGGAAAGAACGTATGACAACTGCAAAAGTCGCAATTTCCGCTGATTTTTTGACGGCCTTTTCACACCTTCCCCGTCAGGTGCAGGGCAAAGTTACCGAACTTGTCAACAAATTCCGGAATGACCCTGCTTCGCCGGGAATTCACTACGAAAAGATAAACTCTTGTATCGATAAAAAAATATATTCCATTCGTATCGATGATACCTACCGCGGCATTGTCGTTCGTCAATCCGAAGTTTATCTGCTTTTATGGGTCGATCATCACGATGAGGCCTACCAGTGGGCCGCCCGAAAACGCTGTGAAGTAAACCCGAACACCGGTTCACTTCAGGTTTTTGATGTACAAACGGTTTCCGAACCGATCGCAGCACACAGTCAGCCGCTTCTGTTTTCTGCTTTCAAAGACGCGGATCTGCTTCGGCTGAGTGTTCCTGAAGCGCTGCTGCCTTATGTCCGCAGCTTTGAAACAAAAGAACAGTTTTATCAGGCGCGATCTTCCTTCCCGGCAGATGCATACGAATATCTCGCCTGGCTTGCAGAAGGCTTTTCCATGGAAGAAGTTCTGGAACTTGCCAACGAAGAATGCAATACCTCTCCCGCAGCACAGGATTTGTCGGCAGCATTGGAACAGCCCATTACCATGCGGTCCTTTGTCGTCGTGGAAGGGGAAGACGAACTGCGCCGCATCATGGCTGCACCGCTTGAAAAATGGCGTGTTTTTTTACATCCGGCTCAGCGAAATCTGACGCAGAAAAATTACTCTGGCCCTGTTCGTGTTCTGGGTGGTGCAGGAACGGGAAAAACGGTTGTCGCTCTGCACCGCGCTAAATATCTGGCATCTCAATGCACCGGGCAGCAGCGTATTCTTTTTACGACCTATACGGCGAACCTCGCTGCAGATATTCAGGAAAATCTCCGCAAGATCTGCTCGATCGAGGAACTACGCAAAATTGAAGTCATTCATCTTGACGCATGGGTCAGCCGCTTTATGCGCGAGTCCGGCTTTTCTTTCCAGATCGGCTACGATGACGCCTTGGCTCCTATATGGGAAAAGGCGCTCTTTCTTGCAAACACGGAACTGCCTTACGACGTTTCTTTTTATCAGGAAGAATGGAATCGGGTCGTAATTTCACAGGAAGCGATTACGCGTGACCAATATCTGAAAGCCTCCCGAAACGGCCGCGGCACACGGCTGGACCGCAGAAAGAGGCTTCTTGTATGGCAGGTTCTGGACAACTACCAAAATCTGATGAAAGAGCATCAGATCCGCGACATCAATACTGCCATGTATGAGTGCACAAAACTTTTACAGGGCAGCAGTGTAAAGTCGCAGTATACCCATATCATTGTAGACGAAGGACAGGATCTAAGCGATAACACATATCGCCTGATTCGTGCTCTGGCCGGCCCGGAACACGCAAACGATCTTTTTATCGTGGGTGATGCGCATCAGAGGATCTATCGGAATCGGCCTATCTTATCGAAATGCGGTATCAATGTCCGCGGCCGAAGCAGTATTTTAAAGATCAACTATCGCACCACAGAGGAGATTCGGCATAGTGCATTCTCCTTCTTAGAGGGCCTCTCTTTTGACGATTTGGATGAAAGTACCGATAGCGGAACCCAATGCCAATCTTTGACCCACGGAGAACCTCCTATCATTCGGAATTTCCCGGATGCAAACGCAGAATTCAACTTCATTTATACTGAAATCCGGAAGCTACAAAATTCTGGTATTTTGCTAAAGGAGATTTGCATCGTTGCGCGTACAAAGAACCTTGCAAACGATTATCTGTCCCTGCTGACAAAGGCCGGCATCCGTTCTTACGCAATCAAACGGAATCAACCTGACAATCGAAACTTTGATGGAATTCGTGTCGCAACCATGCATCGTGTGAAGGGGCTCGAATTCAAATACGTCTTTATTGCTGCCCTCAATCACCGCGTTGTTCCTCTAGCTGCTGCCATCAATCACATGGATCCAATCTCCGAAAAAGAATCCATCACATCCGAAAAATGTCTGCTTTATGTGGCTATGACACGCGCGCAAAAGGGAGTTTACATCACAAGCTATGGTACTTGCTCTCAGTTCCTACATCAATCTGACTGAAACACTTTCTATATGTAATTCCTCTACTTCTTTTTGTTGAATTTTTGGCCTACCCATGGTAATATTGAATTACCATTACAAGGAGGATTTCCTATGAAACTCACAAGCCTCTATGTGCATGACTTCAAGGGCTATAGAGAACATCAATTTGATTTGCAGGGAAAAAGCACCGTCCTTTTCGGTGTAAACGGTGCTGGCAAATCAACCGTTCTGACAGCCATTAATTATTTAATGTGGCCAGTTTTGAACCGTTTAAGCAACACTCAGGGAACTGCTTTCCGCTCCTTAAATACAGAATCTGTTCATGCTGGCTTTGGAATGATGAACCTTGGTGCTGATTTCAGCCTGGCTGGTGAAACCTTGTCTTTAAGAAAAGATTATATTAAAGCCAAGCCCGGAAAAGCACCACGAGTAATTCCATACAAGGATTTATACGATGCTTTTGTTGAAAAATTTACAGCAACTTATCTCTCTGAGGGATCAGAAAACAATATGCCCATTTTCGTCAATTATGGAACCAATCGTTCCGTCCTTGACATTCCTCTTAGAATTCGTACCAATCATGAATTTTCGCAGCTGGCAGCTTTAGAGCGAGCCAGCGAGAATGAATTGGATTTTCGTTCCTTTTTTGAGTGGTTTCGCAATCAGGAAGACATCGAAAACGAAACAAAAACAGAAACCAAAAATTTCGATTATGAGGATGTTTCTTTAGGGTGTGTCCGCACAGCTGTCTGTTCTATGTTGGATAATGTCTCCGACCTAAAAGTTAAACGTAGTCCCCTGCGCATGACAGTCAAGAAGAATGGACTAGAAATGCGCGTTGATAATCTTTCTGATGGTGAGAAATGTACCCTCGCTCTCTTTGGTGACTTAGCTCGTCGTATTGCTCTGGCTAACCCTTCTCGCAGCAATCCACTTGAGGGAGAAGGTATTGTACTCATCGATGAGATTGAACTTCATATGCACCCTTCTTGGCAGCGAAAAATTCTCGGTGCATTAAAAAGTACTTTTCCGAACATTCAATTTATCATCACAACGCATTCTCCTCAAGTGATAAGCGAAGTAGATGACAGTTACAATCTTTTCGGTCTGAAGCAGGAAAATGACGATGTAATCGTTAAACCCTATAATGTGCATGGATGGGATACCAACGGAATTCTGCATAGCGTAATGCATACCACTGAGCGTCCCGAAAATGTTGTAAGAGCATTTGAAGCATTCGATAGCGCCATCGAATGCAACCTTAAAGAAGCATCTAAAATTCTTCAGTATCTGAAAGAAACTGTTGATCCCAACGATCCAAAGTTGACAGAGTGTGAAGTTCGTTTCGATTTGGAGAATCGCTGAGGATTAACTATGATTAAAATCAATAAAGGTATTGAGCCTGTAGAGCTTACGAAATACAAACAACAGCCTAATGCATCCTACCGAGATATGCATGGTGCTCCCTCAGGAAAAAGTAATTCCGATGGAACTCCCATCGATGTTTATACTATAGTTCTGAATCGTCTAATTCAGGAGCAAGGGTGTATTTGTGCTTATTGCATGTGTCGAATTCCAGAAAAAGGAAAGAAAGCAACGATTGAGCATATTGACCCACAGAGTGCCACTTCTGAAGAGAAAGCCTTAGATTATCGGAACATGCTTGCTGTATGTAATGGAAATCGTGATGCTCACAATGACAAAGAAAAATCCTGCGATGCACATCGCAAAAATGCTCCTTTAAGCGTCAATCCATTAAAATCAGATACATTATCTTCTCTCAAATATCTATCCAATGGCGAAATAACTGCCTCTGACGATGCTATTAAGAAAGACCTCTGTGATACTCTCAATCTAAACTGCTCAGAAAGACGCATCCCGGAAAACAGAAAGGCCGCCTTAACTGCATACCTTCGGGTCTTTGTCGCCAAACATCCCACCGGCGATATTAAAGAATCTTGCCGACGGGAGTTAGAAAAATATCAACAGGAATCACCCAAAATGCCATACGTTGGTATTATTTTGGATTGGCTTACTCGCCATACATAATAGTATACCTCTTACATCTCTTATTGAGCATTGGGGCAGTGGTATTCCGCGCATCATGGGAAAAGTCAAAGCCTATGGTCTTCGAGATCCAGAATTTATCGGCGGTGAAGTTGATTTGCGTATCAATATCTATCGTAACCAACTGAATGCCGCCAGTGCTGCTCAGGACATTCCTCAGCATATGTGAGTGCCGACAAACAATGAGCACTGCCGACAAAGTGCCGATAAAGTGCCGACAAATGAACAAGAGCGGCAAATTTACAATTATGTCCTCGAAAATCCATCCATTACAACTACCCAAGCTGCTACTTTGTTAAACATCGGGCAGCGTCGCGCACGAAACCTTTTAGTCAAGATGGTAGATGACCGCTGGTTGAATAAGGAAGGCGCTTCTCGCAGCACTGTTTATGTAATCAACCACGACCCTGTGTAATATTGCTCTGTTCCCCAGAACGACTGCCCTCTCTGCTCTCCCCTGCCCTTTCCCTCACGCCTGCATCGCATTGTTCCCAAGAACGAACCCGAAAAATGTACGATTATGACATCAATTTGCAGGTGTCGAGCCATTGCGAGTGTATCACGGCATTAACCCGCATGAAACCTTGATTTCTAGCACTTTCAAGGTTTGAAGAGCAGTAATTTTCCACCTTTGAACCGGCTCCAGATCTGCCAGAACAATCTTCACCGTCTCATGGAACTGCGAACAAGAAAACCGCCCTGCCGTATAGCTACGACAGAGCGGTTTTCTGCTGTATGGACTCGAAGGGAGTCGAACCCTCGACCTTTCGGATGCGAACCGAACGCTCATCCCAACTGAGCTACGAGCCCTCAACTGTCCTCTGATCGCAAGGGTCAGAGGACATCGTTCATTTTGACTTTATTATTTTACTGCTTCTGGAATCATTTGTCAAGAGTTTCTACCTTCCGGCGAAGCAGACTCATGGGGGGCAGCTCCGGGGTGGGGATGGTGTACTTTTCCATGGCGTGGGGGGTGGATTCCACGCTCTCCCCTGCCTCGTTTTTGATCCACTCCGGGTGCAGCGGGATGCTGCGCCCATCCGGGCAGAGCACCTCCAACGTATCCCCAAGGCTCCATTTGCCGCGCTGCTGGCAGGAGGCAACACCATTCTCCCAGCTTTCCACAGTGCCCACAAACTCCCACTCACGGATATAAGTAGCGCTGTCGGTTGCCTGACGGGCCTGCTCGCGGCCAAAGTAGAAGCCCGGGGAGTAGTGCCGGTGGCTGGTACGGGTCAGCTCGGCCAGAACGTCATCGCTCAGCTCAAAGTTATCGTTGAGCGGGTCGGCCAGATACTGATCCAGAGCCTTGCGGTAGGCGGCGGTGACGCTGGCGACATAGTAGAACGTCTTGGCGCGGCCCTCGATTTTCAGGCTGTCCACACCTGCCTTGCAGATGAGGTCGATGAAAGGAGCGGTGCACAGATCGTTTGCATTGAGGATATAGCTGCCGTTCTCATTTTCGCCGATCTCATACAGCTGGCCCGGGCGGGTCTCCTCGCTCAGGTAATACTTCCAGCGGCAGGGCTGGGCGCACTGGCCCCGGTTTGCATCCCGGCCTGCCATGTAATTGGAGAGCAGGCACCGGCCCGAAATGCTCATGCACATGGCTCCGTGGACAAACGCCTCGATCTCCAGCTCCGGCGGGGTCTTATCGCGCAGGGTAGCGATATCCTGCAGGCTCATCTCACGAGCAAGCACCACACGCTTTGCCCCCATGTTGTAAGCGGCACGCGCAGCGGCCCAGTTGGTGATGCCGGTCTGGGTGGACATGTGGACATCGATCTCCGGGGCAAACTGCTTACAGGCTTCCAGCACGCCCAGATCGGCCACGATAAAGGCATCCACACCGGCGGCAGCAGCAGCCTTGATGGCTTCGGGCAGGCGGTCAGCTTCCTCATTGGTGGGCAGCGTGTTCATGGTCAGATAGACCTTGCGGCCGCGGGCATGGGCGTAGATCACACCCTCGGTCAGCTGCTCCGGCGTAAAATTGGCAGGAGCCGACCGCATACCGAACTCCGGCAGGCTGCAATAAACAGCGTCTGCTCCATAGTTGATGGCATAACGCAGGCGTTCCAAGTCGCCTGCCGGGGCCAGCAGTTCCGGGATCTGTAACATAAAATCGTCCTCTCTTTTTAGCACCCTCTCTGTCATCGCTGACGCGATACCGCCTCACCGGATCGGTTTCTGCAAACCTGACTCCGGAGCCGCAATTGGCACTCCCCTTGGGAGAGCTTTCAGCATAGCGGACTGAGAGGGACTTACTTCTTCAAACTCTGATTGACTTCAGCCGCTTTCCGGCAGTTGGCCTGATGTTCAGCATAGGTCTTGGCGTAATAGTAGTGACCGGAAAGGTCCGTAACAAAGAAATAGCAGTCCCTGACTTCCTCATCACACTGAGGTGCCAGAGCAGCCTGGATCGCGGCAAGGCCCGGGTTCGAGATAGGCCCGGCGGGCAGGCCCTCACAGGTGTAGGTATCGTAGGCATTCCGGATGTTCTCGGGGATATCCTCCCAGCCGCCATAATATGGAGCCACCCAGTTCCAGAGGTAGTTGTTGTCCTCATCGCTCTGGACATAGCTGGAGGTGTTGCTCTGGAGCTTGGGGTAAGGCGAACCCTCGGCCAGACGGTTGCGGAACACCTGCGCCACATTGGAATCCTGATCGTTGCCCGCTTCCTCTTGCACAAAAGAGGCCAGTGTAATGACCTCGGGCAGGGTCAGCTCCTGCTTTTCCAGTTCCTTGTACATCTCAGCTGTGAACTGCTTATCGAAGTGTGCATAGAACGTTGCAACATAATGATGCACGGTATCGTCCGTCAAAAACTCATAGGTGTCCGGAAAGAGGTAGCCCTCACACTTCATAAAGCGATTGGGGGCATCGGCATCGTCCGGGACATACTGCCAGAAGGTGTACTCGCTGAAATCTCCGGTGTTGGCTTCTTCCAGAAACTCCTCGGCAGTACATAGACCGGCTTCCTCCATTTTCCGGGCAATGGCAATGGCAGTGGTTCCCTCCGGGAAGGTCAGCCGCACCGAATCCGCCTTGGCATACGTGGACAGCTCTGCGATCAGGCCATCGTAGGAATATCCGCCGGTTTGCAGCGTAAAATCACCGTACTGCAGTTTTCCGGCGGCACCCTTGTGCCCCACATACCAGCGGAACAGATAGGCCGAACGGATCACTCCAGCCTCCTTCAGCTCCTTTGCAATGGCAGCAACGCCGCTGCCCTGGGGAATGCTGACGGTCACCTCTGCACCAGGCTTTCCTCCATTGCCGTTGATCTCGTTATACGCAAACACGCCTGCCGCACCGGCTGTCAGTACCAGCAGCAACAGCACGGCCAACAGGATCTTCAGCGCACTGCCTTTTTTCTTTTTCTGGTGTTTCACTGCCATATCCACGTTCCTTTCAATCCATCATCAGGCGCATGTAGCTCTCCGAAACATCAAAAGGTTCTCCTTCAAAGCGGATGAGGCCATACTCCTGCCGGGTTCCCTCGCCCAGGAACAGATTCTGGGCAGCTCCCACCGTGATGACAGCCTTTTCCACAATGACCTCTTTCTCCCGGGCGGCTTCCATCAGCACCTCGGCAGCACGGTCATTTTCCGCCATCATCTCCACAAAGTAAAGGGTATCCTCCCTGCGGAAATAGATGCCGTAGCCCTGCTCACTGGATACGATGGTCGCGCCACGGGAATACAGGTCCCGCAGAACTTCCCCCATCTGCTCCGGCGGCAGCTGAACGGTGTCGGGCCAGTATTTTGCCCGCAGCTCGCAGAGTTTTTTCGCCGTCACGGAATCGAATTCCGCCTGGCTCCACAGGTTGCGCTCCACCTCCCGGGGCAGGCAGCGCAGGGCAAAGGCTTTCTGGAAGCCTTTATCCTGCAGCAGCGTTGATTGTTCCGGGCTGGCGGGCACTGCCACCACAAAGCCTGCGCCCCGCAGTTTCTGCTGGGCGCACAGGGTATCCACCAGGCCCGCAAGGAGCAGGCTGCCCTGCCCGCACAGTCCGAACAGGTAGCTGCCCGGGCGGCCCTGCAGGGTCACCGGCACAGCCAGTGCCACAGCCTCAATGTGGTCGTTTTCCTCCGCGACGTAGACATTCTGCACCCCGGCAAAGCGCTCCACAGCGCCACGGACAAACTCCTCCGTGTCGCCGCGCTGGGCCTGCCACAGGGCCAGCACCTCCGCCCAATCGGACGGCTGCATCAAACGGTACATGATATAGGATGCCTCCTTTTGTTTCAAATAACAGCGAGAGCAAGGGTTCTGACCTCTTCCTGAATATCCTCAATGCTCCGCATTTTCTCCCCTGCCGTGCAGTGGACGGTATCCCAGCCGAGGTGAGCGGCACAGTATTCTGCCGCCCGGCGGCTGCGGGCCAGATATTCGGTGTCCTTTTCATGGACATCCTTCTTGGTCTCGTCGCCATGGTAGCGGGCAGTCATCAGCCGCTGGCTCACCGCCGGGTCAACCTGCAGATAGATCACCTTGTCGGGCGCGGGCAGGCCCAGCAGGTGGTATTCATAGTCAAAGAGCCACTGCAGGAATGTGTCCCACTGCTCCGGCGGAAGCTTCGAGCACTGATGCACGGCATTGGAGGTGGTGTAGCGGTCAGCGATCAGGATGCCGCCTTCCTCGTAGAACTTGCCCCAATCCGACTTATACCCCGCATAGCGGTCCACCGCATAAAAGCTGGATGCCGCGTAGGCGTTGACATCGTCAGGCTTGTCGCCAAACTGCCCAGCCAGATACATCTTGACCAGCGCACTGGAATCACTGTCATAATCTGGGAAAGTGATCTCTCTCACCAGATGATCCGTCACTGTCAGGTGCTTTGCCAGCAGCTTAGCCTGCGTGCCCTTGCCGCTGCCGTCCAGCCCTTCCAGAACGATCAGCTTGCCTTTGCTCATACACCAGCCTCCTGCTTGATGACCTCATACTTTGCGCGGACTTCGGCAGTTCTGCCGCAGCACATCTTGCCCTCAGGGCAGGGGCCGCTGACACAGGCCGGGCCGGCCTTGGCAAAGATATGGGGTGCCACCGGGTAGACCAGCCGGAACATTTCCTCAGCCAGCTGACGGATCTCCCACTGAGCACGGGAGCAGCAGCGCAGATGGAAGAAATTCTGCAGGCTGCGGGCGTTCATGGTCACGACCATCTTCGTCTCACAGGCATTGGGCAGCACAAAGCGGGCATCCTCGTTGGCCTGTTTGGAGGCCTTGGCGCGGGCCTGCTTTTCGGGCATTCCCTCTGCCATCAGGCGGGCAGTGTGGCCGTCCTCCAGCTTTTTTGCAAGGTCCAGGTAGCGCTTCGCATCCTCATCCATGCTCTCAAGAAAGGCTGCCTTTGCCTCAGGGATGGCCTCGATCTCCGGCGGGATGACATAATGGAAGTCGTCCAGCCGGACATACCGCTGGCTCTGGACACTGAAGGATGCGATGCGGTGCCGGGTGATCTGGGCCAGCAGCGTGCGGCTCACACCCTCAATGCCAAAGGTGAAGCTGGCATGTTCAATGGGGCTGGCATGGCCCAGGTCGCTGAGCATGGTCAGGAACTTGGCCGTTTTCTCCTCAGTCAGGCCGTCCAGCAGGTCGGTGATATGGGCATCGGAGTAGCAGAGCTTGGCCGCTGCCGCCACCACCTTTTCCGGTTCCGGGGTATGTGCGATCAATCGAACGGTCATCATAGTTTTCTCATTCCTCCGTGATTTTCGTCAGCGGCGCAAAATTTGCCATGGTTTTCTTCACGCCGACCTTTTCAAAGTTGATCTCCACGATCTGGTCTCCGGCAGCGGCCTTGACCGCCAGCACCCTGCCCCGGCCAAAGACCTTGTGCTCCACAATGTCGCCCACCTCGTAATGCTTCGGGCCGGTGGATGCCGGGCGGGAAGCTGCCGGGCTTCCCGGAAAGCTCACGGGTTTGGACGCTGCCTTGGGGGCCGCGGGGCGGCCATAGCCCGCGCCAAAACCGGAGGAGCCGGATGCGCGCGGGGCGCTGCTTCCGCTGCCAAACCCGGAAGCACTGCTGCCACGGCCTGCATAACCGGAGCCGAAACCGCCGCGCTCAGAGGCATTGTATTCCCGGTTGAGGTAGCTGCCGCCGGTGCGGCCGCCGAAGCTGCTGGAATTGCGGCCCCAGCCGGACGCGCCAGAGTAGCCCGAGGCCCCGCCGGGAACGGTATCACTGTAACTGGAACCCCAGCCCATGGAAGAACGGCGTTCCAACGCCGGGCTGCGGGTCTCCTCTATATACTCAGGCTCGATCTCGCGCAGGAAGCGGCTGGGCTCGTTGCGCTGGGTGCGGCCGTAGAGCATCCGGGAGACACTGTTGGAGATATACAGCTCTTTCTTGGCGCGGGTGATTCCGACATAGGCCAGACGGCGCTCTTCCTCCAGATCTGCCTCGGAGTATTTGCTCATCTCGCTGGGGAACACGCCCTCCTCCATGCCAATGAGGAACACATAGGGAAATTCCAGGCCCTTAGCGGAGTGGATGGTCATCAGGACCACCTGATCGGCACTCTCGTTGTAGCTGTCAATGTCGCTGATGAGGGCGATATCCTCCAGGTAGCCTTCCAGTGAGGCATCCTCTCCGTGCTGATCGCAGTAGTTTTTGACGTTGTTGACCAGCTGGCCCAGGTTCTGCAGGCGGTCTGCCGCATCCTCGTGGCCTTTGGCCGCATCGGCTTCCAGCATGGCCTTGTAGCCGGTCACCTCAATGACATCCTGGGCAAATTCGTCCAGTGTCCTGGTTTCCAGCGATTCCTGCAGTTTTTCGTAGATCTGCCAGAATTTCAGCAGCGGCATCATGGCACGGCTGAGTTTGGCGTATGCATCCGCGTGGGAGATGACTTCCAGCATACTGATCCCCTGCTGGGCGGCAAGGTCAGCGATCACATCGACGGTGGTGTTGCCGATCTTCCGGGCAGGCTCGTTGATGATGCGGCGCAGGCGCACATCATCCCGGGCGTTTGCCACGATGGACATATAGGAGTGGATGTCCTTGACCTCTTTGCGGTCATTGAAGCGCTGGCCGCCCACGATCTTATGGGGAATGCCCGCGCGGGTAAAGTAGCTTTCGATGGGGGCCGACTGGGCATTCATGCGGTAGAGCACCGCATGGTCCGCCAGATGCCCGCCCTCTTTCAGGTGCTCACCGATGACATCTGCAATGTGCATGGCTTCGTCCTGCTCATTCTCTGCAGTGTAGACCTGCACCTTGTCGCCCTCGTCGTTCCGGGTCCACAGGGTCTTGCCCTTACGCTCGGTGTTGTGCTGGATGACGCAGTTGGCAGCATTCAGGATATTGGAGGTGGAGCGGTAATTCTGCTCCAGACGGATGGTCTTGGTGCCGGGGAAGATGCGCTCAAAGTTCAGAATGTTCTCAATGGTGGCACCGCGGAAACGGTAGATGCTCTGGTCATCGTCACCAACAACGCAGATGTTCTTTTCCGGGCCGGTGAGCAGACTGACCAGCCGGAACTGGGCCACGCTGGTATCCTGATACTCGTCCACCAGCAGATAGCGGTACTTGTTCTGGTAGAACTCCCGCACATCCTCGTGCTCCGCCAGCAGCTGCACGGTCTGGTAGATCAGGTCGTCGAAATCGAAGGCTCCTGCCTCCCTGAGCTTTTTTTCGTATGCGGCGTAGACTTTGGCGGCAATGGCTCCCTTGGTGTCCCGGGCCGGGGTGCGCAGCGCCTCCTCCGGGCTGACCAGCTGGTCCTTCCAGCGGCTCATCTGGTTGATGGCGCTCTTGATCGGGAAGAACTTATCGTCGATGCTCAGTTCCTTATAGACTGCCTTCATCACGCGCTGGGAGTCATCGGTATCATAGATGGTAAAGCTGCGGGGGTAGCCGATGGATTCTGCCCAGCGGCGCAGGATGCGCACACAGGCCGAGTGGAAGGTGGAGGCAAACACCTCGTCCCCCTCTTCGCCGCCCAGCATATTGCGCAGGCGCTCTTTCAGCTCCCCTGCCGCCTTGTTGGTAAAGGTGATGGCCATCACGTTCCAGCTGCGGACAGCGTTCTGCCGCAGCATCCCGTCCAGCCAGGCGGGCGCATCGGTGCCAGTCATAATTGCCGTTTTCAGGGCCTTGACATCCTCCTCGGTCACCTCACGGGGGGTCCAGTCAGAGCCATGGGCTGAGCCAAACCGGATCAGGTTTGCGATACGATTGACCAGAACAGTGGTCTTGCCGCTGCCTGCACCGGCCAGAATGAGCAGCGGGCCGTCGGTGGTAAATACCGCCTGCCGCTGCATATCGTTCAGGCGGCCAAACTGCTTTTCAATATAGGTATCGCGCAGAGCGCAGAATTCCTGTTGGAGACTTGCTGCCATTGTTTCACCTGTTCTTCTATAAAATCACTTACTTTATAAGTATATCACAATTCAAGAGGGTTGTACATAAAAAACCGCCCTTCCTGTACAGCACAGGAGGGGCGGCAGTGTTCAGATAAAGCTTAGCCGAAGATGTTGATCAGGATACCGGCAGCAACTGCGGAACCGATAACGCCAGCGACGTTGGGGCCCATGGCGTGCATCAGCAGGAAGTTGGAGGGGTTCTCGCTCTGGCCGACCTTCTGAGAAACACGGGCAGCCATGGGAACAGCGGAAACACCAGCGGAGCCGATCAGGGGGTTGACCTGACCGCCGGTCAGGGCGTACATCACCTTGCCGCACAGAACGCCTGCAGCGGTACCAAAGGAGAAGGCGATCAGACCCAGCACGATGATGAACAGGGTGCGGCTGTTCAGGAAGGTGTTTGCAGAGGTGGTGCAGCCAACAGACAGAGCCAGGAAAATGGTGATGATGTTCATCAGTTCATTGCCGGCAGTCTTCTGGATACGATCCACAACACCGGACTCTTTCATCAGGTTGCCCAGCATCAGCATACCGACCAGAACGGCAGCATCGGGAACGATCAGAGAAACAATGATGGTGACCATGATGGGGAAGATGATCCTCTCGGTCTTGGACACGGTGCGCAGCTGCTTCATTACGACTGTGCGCTCTTTCTTGGTGGTGAGCGCCTTCATAATGGGCGGCTGGATCACGGGCACCAGAGCCATGTAGCTGTACGCCGCAACGGCAATGCTGCCCAGCAGCTCAGGTGCCAGACGGGAGGTAACGAAGATGGCGGTGGGGCCGTCTGCACCACCGATGATGGCGATTGCAGCGGACTGCTTCTGGGTGAAGTCCACAATGCCGGTAGCAGCCAGCAGACGAGCGCCCATGTAAGTACCAAAAATACCGAACTGAGCGGCAGCGCCCAGCAGCAGGCTCTTGGGGTTGGAGATCAGGGGGGCGAAGTCGGTCATGGTGCCGATGCCCAGGAAGATCAGCGGGGGGTAAATGCCCAGCTTGACACCCATATAAAGCATATCGGCCAGACCGCCGTTGTTCAGGATCTCGATCCACATCGGGTGCTCGAGACCATCACCAACGAAGTACTGCATGTGGATAACGCCGCTGCCGGGCAGGTTGGCAAGGATCATGCCGAATGCCATAGGCAGCAGGATCAGGGGCTCAAATTCCTTCACGATGGCCAGGTACAGCAGGAAGCAGCCCACGCAGATCATGATCGCGTAGAGGTAGCCGCCCGGCTCACCGAACCGTGCAAAGCCGGAACTCTGGAAAATACCGACCAGAGTATCGATAAACTGTGTCATGTTTTTCCTCCTGTGTTAAAAAGGTGCGGTGGTGTCGTTGACACCAGCCTTGCTCCAGCCATTTGCAGCACGGCGCACGGCCTTCAGGGTGTACTTGCCATTGCCCATGGCGTGGATAGCTGCCATAATCGCGGCAACCACATCGCCGGGAATGCCTTCCTCCACCACAGGGGCGGGAGCAGCCTGCTGCACGGGGGCGGCGGGCTTTGCGGCAGCCTTGGGAGCTGCAGGCTCCTTGGCTGCCTTCTTCTTGGCGGCCATACCGTCGAAGATCTTGCCTTCCAGCGTGATGATGAGCATCAGCAGGATGAGGATGGCAAACACCAGCACGATACCGGTAATGGTGATAACCACATCAGAACCCAGATTCATGGTCTTCCTCCTAATAATAATTTACTCCGCACTCCGGAGCAGGCCCCGGCGCGCAAAAAGCGATTTGACAATATTATACAATATTTCCCGACCCGATTCAACAAGTATGAACAAAATTTTGTTGCAACTTTTCCAATTTCTTAACGAGCCGGGCCAGGGCCCCGGTTAACGGCGGCCCATGCGGGGGGTCGCATCCAGGAAGCCGGTCTCCAGCTTATCGTTCAGGCCCAGGCTCATGGCAGTGCCCAATGCCACGCAGTTCACGGGATCGGGCGAGACGGTCACATCCACCTTGAGCTCCTGGCTCAGGTATTCGGGCAGGCCGTGCAGCTGTGCGCCGCCGCCGGTCAGCACCACACCATTGCGGAAGATATCGCCTGCCAGCTCGGGCGGGGTCTTTTCCAGCACCTGATGGGCGGCAGTGCCGATCTGCTCACTCAGCATCATCACAGGCTCGTAGAGGTCGCTGGTGGAAACATTCACCTTGATGGGCAGGCCGGTCAGCAGGCTGCGGCCCTTGACCTCCATCGTCTCGTCAAAATCGGCCTTCTGGGGGCAGCAGGCGACATTCTTTTTCAGCTGCTCTGCGGTACGCTGGCCGATGGCAATGCTGAACTTGTTGCGGACATGTTTCAGGATCTCGTCATCATAGTGGTTGCCCGCTACACGGACACTGGTGGCCTTGACCTTGCCGCCCAGAGACAGGACAGCGATATCGGTGGTGCCGCCGCCGATATCAATGATCATCCGGCCATCGGGCTGGGTGATGTCGATGCCGGAGCCCAGTGCAGCGGCAATGGGCTCATCGATCAGGTAGACCTGACGGGCACCGGCGGCCATCACGGCCTCCACCACGGCATCACTCTCAATGCCGGTGATGGCAGCGGGCACGCAGACAGCCACCCGGGGCTTGACCATGTGGGAGCTGTACACCTGATTCACAAACCGGCAGATCAGCTCCCGGGTCATGGTGTGGTCGCTGATGACGCCGTCCTTCAGCGGGAAAATGGCGGAAATATAGTTGGGGGTGCGGCCTACCATGGCCAGGGCCTTGTCGCCCACCTCCAGCACGGAGTTCTTGCGGGTATCCATTGCCACCACGCTGGGCTGGTTGAGCACGACCCCCTGCCCTGCCTGTGCAATGATAATGGTCGTTGTGCCCAGATCGATGCCGATGTCATTCTGTGCCATAATGAAACGTTCCTTTCTCTGCTCCCCTGTTTTCTATCGTAAATGCCCGTTCGGGCGGGAAATCAAATCAATTTATATTGTAGCATAAGCCAGTAAAAAAGTATAGACCAAACCTCTCCTAGTAGGAGAGCTGGCGCAAGGCGCCTGAGAGGTTATTCCGCCGCCATCTGTTCCGGCGGCAGATTCTCTTTCAGCAATTCGCACAGGCCGCTGTACCGCAGGTTCTGCCGGACATTGGACATCATCCGGTTCACCACATCCCGCCGCCCGGCCACGATGCACAATTTGCGGGCGCGGGTCACGCCGGTGTAGAAGAGGTTGCGGTAGCAGAGCCTTGGCGGCACCTGCGCCACCGGCAGCACCACCGCCGGGAACTCGCTGCCCTGGCTCTTGTGCACCGTGATGGCGTAGGCGATCTCCAGCTCGTTCAGGTTTTCCGCCGGGTAGAGCAGGCGGCGGTCATCCATCCGCACCACCATGGAGCGGTCGCGCATGTTGATGGATTCCACAATGCCGATATCGCCGTTATAGGCTCCCACGCCCTGCTCCCCGCCAATGCGGTTCCAGACGATCTCGTAGTTGTTCCGCACCTGCATCACCTTATCGCCCACCCGGAACACCCGGGAGGCGCTCTGGAGCTGGGGTTTGCCCTTCTGCTCCGGGTTGAGCAGGTTCTGCAGCTCTACATTCAGCGCCTGGGTGCCGGTGGGCCCCAGCTTGGTGGGGCAGAGCACCTGGATATCCCGGACAGGGTCAAAACCATAGCTCCGGGGCAGACGGGTGGTAACAAGATCGCACACCAGTTTCTGCGCCGCATCGCCGTCCGATTCCAGAAAGAAGAAATCGTCTGTCTTACCGCCCTTCTGCAGCGGCTCACTGCTGATGATGTGGTGGGCGTTCTCCACAATAAGGCTGCGTTTAGCCTGCCGGAAGATTTCGTTCAGGCAGACGGTGGGCACCAGCCCGGAGCGGATGACCTCGCCCAGAATGTTGCCGGGCCCCACGCTGGGCAGCTGGTCGGCATCGCCCACCATAATAATGCGGCAGCTGTACCGCAGGGCTGCAATGAGCGCCTGAAACAGCTTCACATCCACCATACTCATCTCATCCAGAATGACCACATCGCATTTGAGCAGGTTCTTGTCATTGTGGATAAAGCTGACCACACCGCCGGAGTAGTCCACCTCCAGCAGACGGTGGATGGTAGAGGCCTTGCGGCCGGTCAGTTCACTCAGCCGTTTGGCCGCACGGCCCGTGGGAGCACAAAGCGCCACCCGGTCTGCCTGATGCTCCAGCAGCTGCAGGATGGCGTTGACCGTAGTGGTCTTACCGGTGCCGGGGCCGCCGGTCAGCACAAGACAGTTTTCGGTCATGGCCTTGCGGATGGCTTCCCGCTGCAGGGGCGCATAGGCAAAGCCCTGGGTCAGCTCCAGCACCTGGATGTTTTTATCAAGGTCCCGCACCGTCTGCTTTTCCCGCTTTGCCAGCAGGGCCAGCCGGTCGGCAATGGCCTGTTCTGCTTCCAGCAGGTCAGGCAGATAGATATATGGCACCGCCTCCAGCATTTTTACGCCAAGCTGCCCGGTCTCAATGCAGTGGTCCAGCGCACGGGCCAGCTTTTCGGGCGGCTGCTGGATGAAGTGGGATGCCGTGTCCAGCAGCTGCGCACGGGGCAGGCAGGTGTGGCCGTTGCCCGCGTTATGGCGCAGGGTGCGCAGAAGCGCTGCTTCCAGCCGCTGGGTGCAGTCCCCTTCCATGTGGTAATACTGTGCAATGCTGTCCGCATGGCGGAAATCCAGCTGCAGGGGTTCCCCACAGAGCAGATAAGGGTTCTGGGAGATGGCCTGCATGGCACTGGGGCCAAAGACGCGGAACACCTCCATGGCGCGGCGGGGGCTGATCTCGAACTGGGCCAGATAGGCGATCAGTTCCCGCATTCCGAACATCCGCTTGAACTCCTGCTGGATGCGGTCAGCTTTGTCCGCCGAGATTCCGGGGATCAGGGTGAGCTGGGCAGGGTCGTTGGCGATCACCTCCAGCGCCGCCGCGCCGAATTTGTCGATGATCTTATTGGCCGTGCGCGCCCCGATATAAGGCAGGGAGCCGCTGGCAAGGAAGGCGTATACCGCTTCCAGATCCTTCGGCATATCGGTCTCGCACTCCTGGGCGTGGAACTGGCGGCCATAGGTGGCGTGGTTCTCATATTTACCGCGGCAGACCACGCTCTCGCCCGCATGGAGCTCGCCCACGATCCCGCACACCACGGTGACCGTGCCGCCGCCGGAAATTTCAAACACCGTGTAGCCGTTATCCGGGTTCTCGTAGATAATGTCCTCCACCGTTCCCTCGATCTGTTCCAGCTCCATGCTCCTCACCCCCTTGTGACATAATTATTTATAGTATAATCGTTTTGGTGTTATTTGTAAAGGAATTGGGCAGGCCCTGCTCTATACATCCCCTCAGCCCTCGCTAACGCCAAGGCCTCGCCTACTCGGAGAGGTTGGACGGAGAAGAGCGCAACAAAAGAGCCGCCCTTCTGCGGTTTCGCAAAAGAGCGGCTCAATTTTTACAAGTTTGCGTGCGGTCTTGCTTTTTCCTGTTTCAGCTTCCGGAACACAACGATATACGCCGGGATCAGGAAGAAGCAGGCAAAGAACCATGCCACCGGGTTTGCAATGCAGGCGGCAAAATAGCCCCACAGCGGCACGAACAGGAAACCCACCAGAGCACGGGCGATCATCTCTGCCACACCGGCAAACATGGCCAGGCTGGAATAACCCAGACCCTGAATGGTGTAGCGGTAAATGATAAGGACCGCCAGCGGGATATAGAACACGCTGTTCCAGAAGATGAAGCTCTGGGCGTTGGCCATGATCTCGGTCTGGCTGCTCTCAAGGAACAGGCCGATCAATGCCTTATCCAGCACGCGCAGGATCAGGAAGGATGCCACACTGTACACACAGCCGATGCCCAGGGCAGTGTTCACGCCCTTGTTCACACGGTTCAGGTCGTGGGCACCAATGTTCTGGCTGGCGTAGGTGGTCATGGCCGTGCCAATGCTCTCCAGCGGGACGGACAGGAACTGTGCCGCCTTGCCGCCTGCAGTCTGTGCTGCCACGATGTCACTGCCCAGACCATTGACTGCACCCTGCAGCACAACGGAACCAATGGCCGTGATGCTGCACTGCAGCCCCATGGGGATGCCCATGCCGCACAGCTTGACACAGTGCTGTCTGCTCAGGCGGCTTTCTTCTTTGTTCCAGCGCAGCTCATTATAATGCTTGAGGATGTACCACAGGCTGCCCAGACCGGCTACTGCCTGGCTGAACACGGTGGCGAACGCCGCACCGAACACGCCCATCTTGAAGACGATGATACAGAGCAGATCCAGCCCGATGTTCAGAAAGCTTGCCACCAGCAGGAAATACAGAGGCCGCTTGCTGTCGCCCAGAGCGCGCATCAGGGCGCTGGTCATGTTATACAGCAGCGTAAACGGGATGCCGATAAAGATGGTGCGGATGTAGATGTCCGCCAGATCGATGATGTTGTCCGGGGTATTGGTCCAGACCAGAATGGAACGGGTCATGGCCACCGTGACCACGGTAAGCACTGCGGCAAAAAAGACACTCAGCCAGACGGCATTGGCGGTGTAGCGGCGCATCTCCACATAGTCTTTCGCACCGAATGTCCATGAGACGGGGATGGAGAAGCCGCAGGCAATGCCATTGACAAAGCCCAGCACCAGATAGTTCAGACCGCCCACACTGCCGACCGCCGCCAGGGCTTCCACGCCCACAAAGCGGCCCACGATGATGGTATCTGCCAGATTATAGAACTGCTGGAACAGGCTGCCCAGCATCAACGGCACCGCAAAGGCAAGGATCAGCTTGAGCGGGCTGCCCTGCGTCATATCTTTCGTCATACGCACGTTCCTCCTTGGAAAAGCATCACAGACCTTATAACACGAATTTTTTCCGACAAAAACGCCCTGCCGCGCAATGGGCAGGACGTTTTTGTTCATGTGGGTATTATATCAGGTTGCGATGAATTTTCAAGAGGTTTTTTCAAATTTTTCAGTGCTTCCCGGCCAGATGCTTCAGCAGCTGGAACAGCGTGCTCCAGAACCCCGTTCCAGCATTGCCCGAAGGCGGGGTCTCCTCATCCGGAATGCTCAACGGCGTATCATCCTCCGAGATGATCGCCGCAGCCACACCATATTCGTCCTGAGCAGCCCCTTCATCCGAAGAGGAAGCCACCTGAACCACTGCCACACTTTCGGTTTCCGCAGTCTCTGCGCCACCGACAGCCAGTGCGGGCAGACCCGCCGTAAGGACAACCCCTGCGATCAGTGCTGATGCAACACCACGTTGGAATGCATATTTCAACTTCATTTTTTGTTAAGCCTCCTCAAATTGGGAATGGGTCTGATTCGTGTTTCAATTATAGCACAAAATCCCGAATGATTATCACTGGTTTTTGCATAAAGCGTTGTTTTTTCGCTGATGTGAAAAAGTTTCAGATTTCTGTTCGCAAAATGCAATGTAGTTATGCTGCCCAAACCTGCTCTGTACAGCAAAACCGCCCCGGCGCGCATCTCTGCATTCCGGGGCGGTTCGGGTCATTCCACATCTTGGACGATTTTCTCAAACGCCTGTTGCAGCGGCGCTTCGATTCCCTGCGCCGCATAGATCGTTGCAATCATCAACTCGTCCGGATCTACCGCAGTGAAATCCAAATCATACCCCGCATTTTCTGCTAACTGTGACAAAAAGACGCGCTGTGTCCGCCCATTGCCCTCCCGAAATGGGTGCAGCTCGTTGGTTCGTTGATAAAGATCCACCAATGCAACGATAAAATCATTTCTTGCAAGCCCACAAAGAAGATTATTCTGCGCAAGACGCTTAAAAATTGCCGCACTCACCCGTGGAATTTCCTCCACCGGGCAGAACTGCGTTCCTTTTTTGGACAGGTTGACCATCCGTACCTGTCCCGCCCAATCATACAACTCACCGAATAAATGTCGATGGATTGCTTTATAGTGCTCAAAATCAAATGCTGCACATCGGGGGTTCTCTGACCATTGTATCGTTTTGGCCGTAACCAGAACCGATTCTACTGCATTCAGCTCTTTTTGCGTATGCAGATCAAATTTATTGACCAGGACTGTCGTCCCCGGATAGCAGCCGTCCTGAGCCGCTTCGATGGTATAAGGCATTCGTCACCTCCGGGACAGCTCCTGCTTTTTCTGACGTTTCAATGCTTCTCTTACAAGGGTCGCAGTGTCGATTTTTCCATCCAGATAACGCAGGCAATCTCTCTTTTCCTGCTCTGAGATCTCCAGCCCCTCCATCCGGGCCGATGCAACTGCGTTTGCAAGTGCTCGTTTCCGTGCTACTGTCATTTTTCCGCCCCCCTGTTTTTATCAGTATACCAAAAAACACCCACAGAGTGCAAGAGATAAAACCGCCCCGGCGTGCGGTTCTGCACGCCGGGGCGGTTCGGGTCATTCTGAATAATGTGCGAGGAACTGTCTGGTACGCTCTTCCCGGGGGTGGTCGATGAGCTGTTTGGCCGGGCCTTCTTCCACGACCACGCCGCCATCCATGAACAGGATGCGGTCGGCCACATCGCGGGCAAAGTGCATCTCATGGGTGACAATGATCATCGTGGTCTTGCGGTCGGCAAGGTCGCGCAGGACCTTCAGCACCTCGCCGGTCAGCTCCGGGTCAAGGGCGCTGGTGGGCTCATCAAAGCAAAGGATATCCGGGTGAAGCGCCAGCGCGCGGGCAATGGCCACACGCTGCTGCTGGCCGCCGGAGAGCTGATGCGGGTAGTGGCCGGCCCGCTCCGAAAGGCCCATCTGCGCCAGCAGTTCTCTCGCCTGCTGTTCCAGCTCCGCGTGGATGGCCTTTTTATTCGCCTGATACTCCGGGCGTTCCTTTGCCAGCAGTTCTCCTGCCAGCATCACGTTCTGTAAAGCCGTGTACTGCGGGAACAGGTTGAAGTTCTGGAACACCAGACCGAAATGGAGCCGCTTTTTGCGGATCTCACTTTCCTTCTGGGTGGCAGGGTCGGCGGCATCCCACATGGTCTCGCCGTTCACCTTGATCACACCCGTGTCAGGCCGTTCCAGAAAGTTCAGGCAGCGCAGCAGAGTTGTTTTGCCGGAACCGGACGAGCCGATGATCGCCAGCGCTTCCCCCTGCTCCAGATCCAGGGAGATGTCCTTCAACACATGGGTCTCGCCAAAATTTTTCCCGATACCGGAAGCTTCGAGCAACGCCATAATCTATCTGCCTCCTTAGCAGCGGAAATAATCGAGCTTTTTTTCAGCCCAGTTGAACAGGATGGTCAGTGCGCCCACAAACACCAGGAAGAAGAGCGCAGTGGAGAACAGCGGCCAGATCAGGCCCTTTGCGCTGTACTCCTTGGCCATCATAATGATTTCCTTGTTGGCAATGGTGTTTGCCAGCGAGGTATCCTTGACCAGTGTGATGATCTCGTTGCCCATGGGGGGCAGGATGCGCTTGACGACCTGAAGCAAGGTCACCTTGAAAAAGATCTGTGTTTTGGTCATGCCAAGCACCTGCCCGGCCTCAGTCTGCCCCTTGGGCACTGCTTCAATGCCGCCGCGGTAGATCTCAGAAAAATAACAGGCATAGTTGATGGCAAAAGCCACCACCGCCGCCACCATCCGTCCGCCGGAGCCGGAGGGCCAGGGGTTGTTCATGCCCAGCAGGCCGGGGCCCAGATAGATCACAATAATCTGCAGCATCAGCGGGGTGCCGCGGATGATCCAGACAAAGGTCTTGACCAGCCCGGCCAGCGGCTTGCAGCGGCTCATGGAGCCAAACGAGACCACCAGCCCCAGCGGCAGTGCAAACAACAGTGTCAGGGCAAAGAGCTCACAATTGAGCAGGAACGCGCCGGACAGGCGCATAAGAATCACAGACACAAAAACACACCTTTTTTATTCAGAATCCATATTCCCCTTCCATCACAGCCGGTGAAAGTCCCCTCTGCTCGGGAGCCTTTCACGCATCGGCAACAAAAAGCCTCCCTCACCGAGGGAGGTTGCATCGCATCGCGATGACGGAAGGAGTTTTTCAACAAATTCAGTCAGCCAGTGCCAGATCGTACTTATCGGCCAGTGCCTGCAAAGTACCATCGGCCTTCAGTGCATCAAAGGCCTCATCCACAGCGGCGGCAGCATCACTGCCCTTGCGGAATGCCACGCCGTACTCCTCGGCGTTCAGCTCGTCCACGATCTTCAGGTCGGCATAGTCAGTGCCCTCACCGATCATGGCGTTGGCCAGGGTCAGGTCAAGTACAGCGGCATCGGCAGTGCCTGCGGCAACTTCCATCAGGCAGTCGGTCTGAACGCTCTTGGAAACGTAATCAGCCTGTGCCAGGTTCTCGTCTCCCTCAATGGCGGCCTCACCGGCGGAACCAGCCTCGGCGACCACGGTCTTACCCACCAGGTCAGCGGTAGAGGTATAATCGATGCCATCTTTCACAACGACCACCTGTGCATTCTTTGCATAAGCCTTGGTGGTAGCGGTGTTCTGCATGATGTCATCGGTCAGGGTCATACCGTTCCAGATGCAGTCGATGCTCTTGGCATCCAGCTCCACGACCTTGGTATCCCAGTTGATCTCCACAAACTCCGGCTCCACGCCCAGCTTTTCGCAGACAGCAGTGGCCAGCTCGGTATCAAAACCGGTGAAGTTGCCATCGGCATCGGTGTAGTTCATGGGCTCGTAAACAGTGTAGCCAATGACCAGCTTGCCCTTGCCCTTGATGTAATCCAGGTCGCTGCCTGCAGCCTGGGATGCGGCAGCACTGCCGGAAGCAGAGGCCGAGGCAGATGCGGCAGTGGAAGTGGAAGCGGCACCGCCGCAGGCGGCAAGGCTCAGTGCCATGGCACCGGCCAGAAATGCGGATACAAGACGTTTCATATACGGTTCCTCCCTCAGTGGCAAGCAGCTTTATTTTATTGCTTTACCATGCTAAATTGCTAAACTGTGGTTATAGAATAACGCGTTTTCTGCCATTTGGCAAGGGGGAAACCTGATTTTTCGCAGTTTGCTCAAATCTTTACTGCTTTACCACGGCAAAGCGGTCATTTTGACAAAACAAAAACGCCGCGTCGGCAGCTGCCAGACGCGGCGAGAGGGTTTCTCTCTGAAAACGCAGCGGAATGCCACCGCCCCCCTATCCGGGAGAGCCGGTGCGCGATTGCGAGACCGAAAAGGGTTTCCTCCTCAGCTCAGGGCATCCAGCGCCGCCTTTTGCAGATCGGTGATGTCAATGGTACACAGAGCCTTCAGGTCGGCATCGCCGCCGGAAAGCCCAGCGATCTCGGTGCGGGTCTTGCCCTTGAGGGCATCACAGAAGCCCTCGCTGTGCTCATACCACTCCTTGCCCAGCGCCGATGCGCCGCGCATCCCGTAGTCCTCCCCCAGCTCCAGCTTGGTCTTGACGAGGTCCGGAGCTGTCACACCGCCATCCGACACCACCGTCAGGGCCGGCTCGGCCATATCCGCAATGGCACTGGTCACACGGCGGTCCGCATCGGTGGTCAGTGCCACAATGCTCACATCCACCTGCGCATTCACATCCTTGTCATCGGTGGCGGTAATGTCCGAAGTCCCGTTCACCGCTTCGATGCCCAGCGCGGCCCTGTCGCCCTTGGCGGCACCCAGTGCCCTGGCATTGGCGCAGGCCCGGGTCACGGCATCCCGGTAACGGTCCACTGCAATGGTGCACCCGCTCAGCAGGTCGGCATCCGTGGGCTTGCCGTCCTCATCCACTTTGAGCATGGAGACCTGTTCCGGGGTCATGCCGATCAGGTAACTGGCAAAGGCATCCGCCTGTTCCACCCAGCCCTTTTTCAGGGAAGAGACCTCGGCCAGCGGGTAATCGTCCCCCTTCTGCCGCTTGGTGCGCCAGTCGGTGGGCAAGGTCACATGGCCGGTGCTGTCCGCCGAAACAGACACTTCCAGCTCGTCCAGCAGAACACTCTCCAGTTTGCCCTCGCCATCCAGCAGGACAGCGGCCGCTGCCAGTTCAATTTTCCCTGCTCTGTCCTGATCGGTGGCCTCTGTCACCACACCCAGACCGGTTTTCCATGCCGCTGTCTGGGTCTGTGCGGAGGATGTGCCGCTGCTTCCGCTCATGCTGCCGGAGCTGCCCGACCCGGCGTTCGTTTTGCCGCAGGCGGTCAGCAGCAGCGCCGCCGCCATGGCACAGCTCCAAAGAGCCCGATGGTTCTGATTCATAGATACGCTCCCTTTCCACACGGCCCGTTGGGCCTTTGCCCCATAGTATGTCCAGAAGAGCGTAAGATTACGCAGCCGACGGGAGTTTTCCAAAGCAAGTGTCCGCTGGGGTGGGACCCTGTTGCCGCAGGCAATCGGGCGGGCGATGGAATGGCCCGTTTCACTTGCGTGAAAAAGCTCCCCGCGTGCTGCGCGCAGCCGTTCACATCAACGGGCTCAGCAGCCGCAGCACGCTGTCCAGTGCTGTGCCCGGCAGATTGGTGCGGCAGTCGGAGCGCATGATCTCCCGGCACTGCGGCAGGGTGCGCTCCACATCCTTCCGCAGAGCGGCGATCTGGCTGTTATGGAAGAGCAGTGTTCCGCACTCAAAGTGGAGAAACAGGCTCCGGTAATCCATATTGATGCTGCCCACCGCGGCCACACGGTCATCACTGACATAGCACTTGGCGTGGAGGAAGCCGGGCGTGAATTCATAAATGCGCACGCCCGCCCTGAGCAGGGGCAGATAGTAGGAGCGGCTGAGCCGGAACACCAGCTTCTTATCCGGGATCCCGGGCAGGATGAGCCGCACGTCCACCCCGCGCTTGGCCGCACTTTTCAGAGCATCCAGCATCTCCTCGCCCACGGCCAGGTAGGGCGTGTAGATATAAACATATCTCTGGGCCTGAGAGAGGATGTCCAGATAGACCGTCTCGGCCAGCGGTTCCTCATCCAGCGGGCTGTCCGCGTAGGGCTGCACCACGCCATCCTGCACTGCGGGCAGGCGGGTGGGCGCAAAGGCGGTGTAATCGTTCTCCTGCGGGCGGAAGGCGTTCCATACATTGAGGAACATCACGGTAAAGTTCCAGACAGCGGCTCCTTCCAACCGGATGGCCGCATCCTTCCAGTAGCCAAAGCGCTGCTCGGCATTGATATACTCATCCGCCAGATTCACGCCGCCGGTGTAGGCCACATTGCCGTCAACCACCACGATCTTGCGGTGGTCGCGGTGGTTCATCACCAGCGAGACCAGCGGCACCACCGGGTTGAAAGGGATGCAGCGGATATGCGCCTTCTCCATGCGGATAACAAAATCACTGGGCAGGCCCAGCAGGCTGCCAAAATCATCGTAGATCAGCCGCACATCCACGCCCTGGGCGGCCTTGCGGCGGAGGATCTGCTCCACGCCGTCCCACATTTTGCCGGAACGGAGGATAAAAAATTCCAGAAAGATAAATTTTTCCGCCTTGTCCAGATCTGCCAGCAGCTGGGGATACATCTCCTCCCCGCAGGAAAAGTAGTGAGCAGCGGTATCCCTCCAGGCCGGATACGGCCCGAACTTTGCCACATAGCGGCTCAGGTTCCGGCTGGAGATATCCAGCGCATTGGTCTGGCCCTCGGGCTGGGCAAGCTCAGTCTGATGGGCCTGTTCCACCTTCTGCATCCGCTCCCGCAGATACTTGGCGGGGGCCTTGTTGCCAAAAGCCAGATAAAGCGCGCCGCCCAGCAGGGGCAGAAGGCCGATCAGAACGATCCAGCCGATCTTATAAGCACTGTTTTCATCCTTGCGCACCAGATACAGCACGATCAGGATGCTCAGCGCCTTCAGGGCACCGTTCAGCCAGACCCGCCCCGCCGTGAACGACCAGAACGCCCAGAGCAGCCAGAGCACCTGTAAAGCCACCAGCACCACTGTGATCGTGACACGGTTGAAGATGCGGTTAAAAAACTTGACGATAGGCAATCTGAACATGTGGTATCCCTCCCCTGCCGCCCGCGGCGATTTTTGATGCTGTTAGTATAGCGCAGAGCGGAAGATTTTGCAAACAAAAAAGCGCCCACAACGGCTTCCCCCGCTATGAGCGCCTATTCAATCGTGGGCAGAATTTTTCCGAGGGCCGTCCGCTTATGCTTCCGCGTCCTCATAACCAACCAGCAGGCCACCCAGCTCTGCATAATAGCTGCACAGACCGCCGCATTCGCTGATGTCCACCTTTGCTCCATCAAACACAGCCTTTACCATGTGCTTCAGGCGCTCGGCGGCGGCGGGATTGCCGCAGTGAGAGATATGGAGCCTGCCGTTGGTGTAGCCGTGCTCTTTGAGTTCCAGAACGATGCGCTCCAGCGCACCATGCTCACCACGGGTCTTGCAGAGAACATCCAGCTCTCCGGCCTCACTTGCCTGTCCGATGACCCGGATGCCCAGCATCCGCGCCACAGCAGCAACGGCAGGCTTCACGCGGCCATTGCGGGCCAGATTGGCCAGCGACTCCAGCGAAAAGAGCAGATGGGTGTGCTTGTGGTAGCGGAGCATCTCTTCACAGATCTCGTCAAACTCCTTCCCCTCAGCCAGCAGATCCCGCAGATGCTCGGCCAGCAGGCGCTGCTCCGGGCCGGTGGAAAGGCTGTCCAGCACGAATACCCGCTTGCCGGGGTTCTCCTGCTGGTATTCCTCGGCGGCCAGCTGGGCGGCATTGTAGCTGCCGGACAGAGTGCCCGTGATGGTGATGGCATACACCTCGTCGGCTCCCTCGTAGGCGGCCAGCCAATCACTGACGTTGGGGCAGGAAGTCGAGGTCTTGCCCTTATAGGTGCGCAGGGTCTGGGCCATGCCCAAGGCATCCATTGTGCCGTTGTCCAGATATTCGGCATCGTCGGTGATGATCTTCAGGGGAACGCATTCAAAATCCACGCCCTGCAAGGTGTACAGGCTGGCGGAGGAATCCACAACGATCTTGGTGTTCATAAGCATTTATCTCCATTCCGGCGGCAAAGGATGCCGCAGTTTTTCCTGTTGTTTGAATCACTATATCAGTTTTTCAAAAACCTGTCAACTGTTTTCTTGAATTATTTCAAAAGTTTTTAATTTCCTGTTGACCACATTTCCAAAACATGGTATACTGTCCGCATGAAATTAGAATCAAACCGCCGCGTTGCGGCCTGCGCCGCAGGGTTTGCCCTGCCCCGGTATGCAGAACTCCCCACCGTAGGGCTTTATCTGGATCAGAGTGTACAGTTTGTCAACGGGTGTTTCCGCACATTTCAGGGGGTGGAGCTCACCGCTTCCATGGTGAGCAACTACGTTAAGAAAGGGATCATCAGCCACCCCATCAAAAAGAAGTATACCCGGGATCAGCTGGCCTGCCTGATCTATATCGTGGTTTCTAAAAATGTCCTGTCCATGGAAAACATCGACAGTCTGTTCAAGATGCAGCGGGCGCATTATACCTCCGCGCAGGCGTATGATACCTTTTGCGATGAGCTGGAGAATTACCTGCCCTATGTGTTCGGCCTGACCAAAAGCTTTTCCGAGCTGGAGCCGGATGTTGATGATGCGCGCAAGCTCCTGCGCAGCACCATCATTTCGGCTGTGAACAAGATCTATCTGGACTGCGTTTTCACCGACCTGCGGCAGGAGCAGGCCCTCTGGCCCGATATCCTGCCGGATCTGGCATAACAACAAAAAACGACCCTCTCTGTCACGCTTTGCAAAGCAATGATGGAGAGGGTCATTTTTTCTTAAAATGTAAGCGCGGGGCTGACCTCATTGCGGCGCTGGGCCTGCACGATGCAGTCCTTTTCCGGCACGACACCCGCCGCACCCAAGGTGTTGAACATGGTCTGCAAAGCAAGCGCCGGGGTGTTGTTCTCCTGCGAGAGATGGCAGAGGGCAAACTTCTTGCATCCCTCCTGGATCAGTTCCAGCAGCTTTGCCGAGCACTCATCGTTGGAAAGGTGGCCCCGGTTGGACTCGATGCGGGAGCGCAGGTAGTAGGGATACCGCCCGCTGCGGAGCATGTGGAGGTCGTAGTTGCTTTCCAGCGCCACCAGGTCACAGCCGCTCAGGGCCTGATGCACCGGCGGGGTCAGAACTCCCAGGTCGGTGGCAATGGTCATGGTCTTGTTGTCCGGGGTGTGGATGCGGTAACCCACGCAGGGCACGTCGTGGCTGGTGGGGAACATCGTCACGCCGAAATCTCCCACATCCTCTTCCCCGCCGGACAAGGTGCGTAGCTCACAGCTGGCGGGCACAATGCCGTTTACATCCAGAAAATCCAGCGTATCGTCTGCACCGTATACCGGCAGCGGATTCTTTTTGAGGAAGGTGGCCAGCCCCTTGACGTGGTCAGAGTGCTCGTGGGTGACCAGAATGCCCGCACAATCGCTGATGTTCAGGCCCAGCTCCTTGAGTGCCGCCGAGGTGGTGCGCACGCCCTTTCCCATATCGATGATGATGTACTTTTCCCCCGTGCGCACCACGCTGCAGTTGCCGGAGGAACCAGAGTATAACGAGATGAATTCAGACATTTCAAACCTCAAGAAACGAACCTCTCCGTCATTGCTTCACAAAAGCTCCCTGTCAGGGGAACTTCTGCAAAACAGACTGAGAGGTTCTGAATGATCACATTGCTGATTCCAGTGCGGCAGGCATCCGATCCACCTTGCTGATCTCAGCGCCCAGGCCGCGCAGCTTTTCCACGATGTTCTCGTAGCCGCGCTCAATGTGGCCGATCTCCTCGATCTCGCTGGTGCCGTCTGCCATCAGGGCAGCAACGACCATGGCCGCACCGGCACGCAGGTCAGAAGCACGCAGGGGGGCAGGGTTCAGCTTGTCCACACCCTCAAACACGGCCACCTGACCGTCCACCTGCACCACTGCGCCCATCTTGCGCAGCTCGTCCACATAGCGGAAGCGGTTGTCCCACACGCTCTCGGTGATGGTGGAGGTACCCTTTGCCACGCTGAGCAGCACCCCCATCAGGGGCTGCATATCGGTGGGGAAGCCCGGGTGAGGCATGGTATTGATCTTCAGCGGCAGGATATCGCCCTTGCGGGAGACGCGGACGGAATCATCGAATTCCTCCACATCCACACCGGCACGGCGGAGCTTTGCCGTGATGGGTTCCAGATGCTTGGGGGTGACATTTTTGATCAGAACGTCGCCGCCGGTGGCAGCAGCGGCAACCATGTAGCTGCCCGCCTCGATCTGGTCAGGGATGATGCTGTAAGTGCAGCCGTGCATCTTTTCCACGCCGCGCACCTTGATCACATCGGTGCCGGCACCGCGCACATCCGCGCCGCACATATTCAGGAAGTTTGCCAGATCAACGACATGGGGCTCCTTGGCGCAGTTTTCCAGAATGGTCTGGCCCTGTGCCATCACAGCGGAGAGCATACCGTTCATGGTAGCGCCCACGCTGACCTTATCAAAGAAGATATGGGCACCGTTCAGTTCCTTGGCGCGCACGGTGATCATGCCGTAGTCCACGCTGTCCTCTGCACCCAGCGCGCTGAACACCTTGAGGTGCTGGTCGATGGGGCGGGGGCCCAGATTGCAGCCGCCGGGCATGGCCACCTGTGCCTTGCCAAAGCGGGAGAGCAGCGCACCCAGGAAGTAGTAGCTGGCACGCATCTGGCGGGACAGATCGTCCGGGACATTGGTGCTGTTCAGGTGGGTGGTGTCGATCTCGTAGGTATTGCGGTTCAGCATCTTGATGCTGGCACCCAGGGTGCTCAGGATCTTCAGGCTGACTGCCACATCACTGATGTCCGGCAGGTTTTCGATCACACAGACATCTGCCGCCAGAATGGTGGCAGGCAGAATGCCCACAGCCGCATTTTTTGCACCGGAAATGGTAACTTCGCCATGCAGGGGCTTGCCGCCCGTAATAACAAACTTTTCCAATTTTATAATCTCCTTGTCGCAGGCCCGCCAGCGGCAGGGCCACTCAGGGTTCTTGCTTGATCTCTCCGCGCACCGCTGGGTACACACCCTCACGATACAACTATCTTATTATACACAACTTCGGGCAAAAAGCAAAGCCCCCTTTTCCCCTGCCGGATTATTTTCTGTTTTGCCCAGAATCTGCGGAGATATTCGACATTTTTGTTTCTTATTTCAAAAATTTTACAATCAGCGCCCCTTACCAGACGCAATCCTCGCTGCAAGTCTCCTTGATCCAGCCCAGCTGATAAGCCTTGACCAGCTGTTTCAGGTCGTGCACCCGCTCCCGAAGGATCTCTCCCTCGTCCGTCTCTTCCACCAGAATGCGGTGGTTCTCCGTTTCCAGTATATTCTTCTGCGACACGATGTCGATATTTTCGTTCACGGCCTTTTCGGCACTGACAAAGGGCTGATGGGTCCGCAGGGACATGGTGCGGCTGGAGTACACCAGCGTGTACCCTGCAATGCCGGTCTTTTCATGGTAGGCGCGGCAGAACCCGCCGTCAATGACGACCAGACGGCCCCCGCCCTTGATGGGGCTCTCGCCGCTCTTCTCCCGCACCGGCACATGGCCGTTGACGATGTGGCTGGTGCCGGGCAGGCCGAATTCCGCCAGGATACGGCGGCAGGCGGCCTCTTCATTGTACCATGTATAATAGGGGTCCTTGACTTCCTCGTGGGTGGCGGGGTCGGCAATATACAGCCGCTCAAAGGTGGTCATGGCGCTGCGGCCGAACAACGGCGACAGCTTGCCGCACCACAGATACCACAAAAAGTCCTGACCGCTCCGCCGGGCCGCGCTGCCCTCGGGGGCAAAGTAACCGCGGCGTGCCCGCTCGTCACAGTAGTCCATCAAGCCGCGGCCCGAGTAGTTGTGTCCCTCGAACCGCTCCACGGCAAAGCTGCCGTTTTTGGTCATGGGCACCACACCGTGGTAGAGCAGGTTGCCGTTCTCGATGTGGTAAACGCTGCCCTTGGCATACAAAAATTCCACATGCTGCTGCAAACGCTCGCTCTGCCGGAAGGATTCCACCAGCTTGCGGAGCACCAGCCGCTCATCATCATTCAGGGCGGCGGGGTCTGCCGGGTCCACGGTGGGGAAGCTGGTGTCCCGCAGGGGATATGCCTGCCCGTTCAGGGCCACTGTTCCCTTTTCCCAATCGATGTGCCGCAGGAAATCCCGACCCTGCATCTTGAAATCCGGGTTGCGGTCGATGACCTTGCACTCCATCTTGAGCATCAAAATGGTCACGGCCTTGTGCATCACGGCACAGCGGTGGAGCATTCCCTCGGTGTAAGGGCCGCGCGCCGCGTCGGTGTGGGGCATCCAGAGGGTCAGGTCGTCATTTCCGTAGAACTGCTCGGCCATCCGCTGCAGGTGCCGCAGGTTGATGCCGTAGCAGTCCTCAAGCATGGCATGGTTGTGGTAGGCCAGTGTCGTTTTGAGCACAGTGCAGACGCAGATGGGACTTCCGGCGGCGGCACCCATCCAGACCACGTCATGGTTGCCCCACTGGATATCCACATGGTGGTGGCGCATGAGCCGGTCCAGAATGATATCAGGCCGGGGGCCGCGGTCAAACAGGTCCCCCACGATGTGCAGCTTGTCCACAGCCAGCCGCTTGATGAGCTCACACAGCCGGACAATGAACCGGTCGGCGCGGCCATTTTCGATGATGCTGCCCACGATCTGCCCGTAATAAAGGTCCTTGTCGTGGTCCTCAAAGTGGGCATGGAGCAGCTCATCCAGAATATACCCGCAGCTGGACGGCAGGCAGGAGCGCACATGCTCCCGGGTATGCTTGGAGGACACCAACCGGCAGATATCAATGAGCTGAAGCAGGGTCTCCGTATACCAGTGGTCAAGCGCTTCTTCATCCGCGCACCCAGCTTTGAGCTGGGGCAGCTTCTCGTTGGGGTAATAGATGAGCGTTGCCAGCTCGGCACGGGTCTGCTCCGGCACACTGTCCCCCAGCACGATGTCCACCTTTTCCCGGATGACACCCGAAGCCGAGTTCAGGATGTGGACAAAAGCCTCGTTTTCACCGTGCAGGTCGCTCATAAAATGTTCGGTGCCCTTGGGCAGCTTGAGCAGGGCCTGGGTGCTGATGATCTCACTGGCGGCGGCCGCCTGCGAGGGGTAATCCCGTGCCAGCAGGGAGAGATATTTCAAATGATCCCGGATCTCCTCGTTTTCGGTGCGCATGACATCCTCCGTCTGATATGTAGTATTTTTGCATGATATATAATATTCTATCATAGTATACCACATTCCATATCATAAATGGTATAATAAACAAGAGTAATTCTGTCAAATCTTTTGCAAAGGACTTGGATATTATGCCCAAAACCATTTCTGTTGCCGTGCCGGAAGCCTGTACTCTCTGTCCCCGGCAGTGCAAAGCCGACCGGGCCGCCGGGCAGACGGGCTTCTGCGGGGCGGGCCGCACCCTGAAAGCGGCCCGCGCTGCCCTGCACTTCTGGGAGGAGCCATGCATCAGCGGCACCCGGGGCAGCGGCACGGTGTTTTTCTCCGGCTGCACCCTCAAGTGCTGCTTCTGCCAGAACTACCCCATCAGCGCCGAGGGACTGGGCAGGGAGATCACCGTGGAGCGCCTGGCCGAGATCTTTCTGGACCTGCAGGCGCAGGGAGCCCACAACATCAACCTTGTCACGCCTGGGCAGTGGCGGCCCTGGATCATCGCCGCCCTCGACCTGGCCCGGGCGCAGGGGCTGCATCTGCCCATCGTCTGCAACACCGGCGGATACGAGACCGTGGAGAGCGTGCACGCCTGGCGCGGCTTCATCGACATCTGGCTGGCCGACCTGAAATATGTCTCCCCTGCCCTTTCGGCAGAGCTTTCCGCCGCGCCGGACTATTTTGCACAGGCCAGGCCCGCCATTGAAGCCATGATGGCTCAGGCCGGGCACCCTGTTTTTGACAGCGAGGGCATCCTGCAGCGGGGCGTGATCCTGCGCCACCTTGCCCTGCCTGGCCATGTGGACGACAGCTTTGCCGTGCTCGATCAGATGGCGGCTTGGAACAAGGCCGACCCCGGGTGCTTCCTGCCCAGCGTGATGAGCCAGTACACCCCCTTCTATCAGGCGGCAGACCACGGCATCGGCCGACGCATCACCACCTACGAATACCGCCGGGTGGTCAACTACGCCATGGATCTGGGCCTCAGCTCTGGTTATATGCAGCAGAAGAGCAGTGCAAAGGAAGAGTATACGCCCAGCTTTGACCTGACGGGGGTGTGAACCGGTCGAGAGGCTGAACCTCTCAGCCATCGCTATCGCTCGGCAGCTCCCCTAATAGGGGAGCCATTGGCATATCGTCGCGTTTTCGAGGGTTCCGCTTCGCTACGTTCGGCCCTGCTGACGTAATGTTCTGCCTTGCGGCAGATATTGATTGCAGAGCCAGCGGCGAATAAATCGCAAAGAGAGTCTTTTGCCAAGGCCTCCCCTACTAGGGGAGGTGGCATCGAGCGTTAGCGATGATGACGGAGAGGTTGTATGGGAGGGACAGCCTGACCTTTCGCTGCTGCAAGGCTTTGACTGAGAGGGTTGAGCCCTTTTGAAAAACTTTTTTCACAAATTTCCAAAAAAGGCTTGCAAAAGGGAGCGGGAAGAGTTATAATACATCTCGCAGTCAATTGTGCGCTGCGGAATTGCGTTTTGAAAGATGTGCCTCTTTAGCTCAGTCGGTTAGAGCACCTGACTGTTAATCAGGGTGTCGCCTGTTCGAGTCAGGCAAGAGGCGCCATTAGGCGGCGAGGGCAACTTCGCCGCTTGTTTTTTAACCGGGTGTTGTAACCAATCTGAGATTTTTTTCACAAAATCTTCAAAATTAATGGTTTCTTAAAAAATGTCCTCTTGAAGATGCTGTCAGATTGTGGTATACTACACCCAAACCTTGGAACAGTTTTTAAACGTTCTGTGGTGATTGACTCAGATCAAAGGGTAGGCGCTCCCTTCTTTTGATAGCAGCGGACTTCTGCTTTGCCCTGGTTCTCCGCAGGGCAGGGCAAAGCAGAAGGCTATGCGCTGTTAAACCGGAGTGCAAAAAGAAAACCTTTTTCATTTGTCAGACCTACGGTCAAAACAACAGCAAACTGGGGCTTGTGCAAACAGACCGGGTGTGCTAGAATAAAAGCCGTAGTTTTGAAATAGACACAGTACATTGAAAAAGAGATCGTTTGCTTTTGGTTGTCGGTCTCTTGTAAAGGAAACATCGTATGCGTTATACCTATGTGCGGCAGCACGATTCTACGGACTGCGCGGCCGCTTCGCTCGCAATGGTGTGCCTCCATTACAAAAAGGAAATCACCATCACCCGCCTGCGGGATATGATGGGAACCGACATGAAAGGCACGAACCTCGTTGGCCTGCAGAAAGCAGCCAATGAGCTGGGCTTCAGCACGGCGGCTGTCCGTGTTGACCGCGAAAACTTTTTAAGCGATTTCACACTGCCCGCAATTGCGCAGGTCATTACTGATCAAGGCATGACCCACTTTGTGGTCATCTTCAAAAAGACGACCATCAAGGAGGACAATGCCCGCCGCAAGCATGTGGTGCAGGAAGAAGAACGCAAGGCTGATGCAAGCAAAAAGTACAAATGCAAGGATTACGTCGTCATCGGCGACCCTGCAAATGAACTGAAAAAGATCAGCCTGGATGAGTTCTATAAAAACTTCACCGGCGTGCTGCTGCTGCTGAACCCCACAGCGGAGTTCAAGGGCGGCACCGGCAAGCATAAGGTGGAGGGCAAAGAGGAAGCCAAGGCAGCCCGCAACAATATGTTGAAGCGGTACATGGATCTGTTGCTTCCCCAGAAAAAGCTGTTTGCTTACGCTATTCTCAGTTCAGTGATCCTGACACTGATCGGCATCGTGTCCACCGTCTTTAATAAGGCGATCATGGACGAGGTGCTGCCTTATGGGCTGAAAAGTCTGCTCATATCGCTCATTGTCGTGTTCAGTGTGGTCAACCTGACCAGCACGCTGCTCTCGACTGTGAGACAGTGGATCCTGATCTTCCTTTCCATTAAAATCGATATCCCGTTGATGCTGGGCTACTTCGAGCATGTGTACAAACTGCCGATGAAGTTCTTTGCATCCCGTAAGACCGGCGAGATCACCACCCGCTATTCCGATGCAAGCACCATCAAATCGGTGCTGACCAGCATTGCAATGAGCGTGGTCATGGACATTGTAATGGCCGTGGGTACAGGCTTTGTCCTGTTCCGGATGAACTCCTCGCTGTTCTCCATTACCCTGTTTACCACCGTTCTGAGCCTGCTGCTCGTCATCATCTTCAAACAACCCTATAAGCGGATCAATGAAGAGACGATGGTGCAGTCGGCCGTTTTGAACAGCCAGATGATCGAGAGCCTGCGCGGCATCGAGACCATCAAGTGCAACGCCTGCGAGGATCGCGAGCTGGAAGCCCTTGAGCGTGAATACATCAAGAGCCTGAAGATCAGCCTGCGTTCCAGCAAGATCAGCACCGGCCAGAGCCTGATCTCCAGCGTGATCATGACCGTGTTGAACATGGTCACCACCTATGTGGGCATCACGCAGGTGCTGAATGGCCAGCTGACGCTGGGCGGCTACATGGCGTTCAGCACCCTTTCGGGCTACTTTACTTCTCCGGTGAGCGAGCTCATTAGTATGCAGATGTCCATTCAGGAGGCTTCCATTTCCATGAAGCGCCTGACGGAAATCATGGATTATGAATCCGAGCAGGACGATGACCGCGAGTACACCGAGATGGAGAGCATGGAGGGCGACATTGAGTTCAAGGATGTCACCTTCCGGTATGGCAACCGCACCCCGGCACTGGACCACATCTCCTTCACCATCCCGCAGGGCAAGAAGGTGGCGCTGGTTGGTTCCTCGGGTTCCGGCAAGTCCACCATCACCAAGCTCCTGCTCAAGTATTACGAGCCGGAGAGCGGCACCATCAGCGTGAATGGCGTTGATCTGGACGAGTACAGCAATGCATCCGTCCGCCGTTGCATTTCCTATGTCCCGCAGAACGTTGAGCTGTTCAGCAAGACGATCTTCGAGAATATCCGCATCTCCCGCCCCGAGGCTACCCTCGATCAGGTACGGGAGGCGGCCAAGAAGGCCGACGCACACGAGTTCATCCGCAAGCTGCCGCTGCAGTACAACACCTATCTGGAGGAAGCCGGCAACGGCCTGTCCGGTGGTGAGAAGCAGCGCATTGCACTGGCTCGTGCGTTCCTGAAGGATTCGAGCCTTTACATCTTTGATGAATCGACCTCCAGCTTGGACTTTGGTACAGAGAATACCATCTTTGATATGATCTATAACCAGCTGGCTGACCGTTCGATGCTGATCGTGGCACACCGCCTTTCCACCATCCGTGACTGTGACCTGATCCTAGTCATGGATCACGGCCAGATCGTGGAGCGCGGCACCCATGACGAGCTGCTGGCAAAGCAGGGCAAGTATTACGAGCTCTGGAACCTGCAGCAGGGCATCTTCCGCCGCAAGAAGGAAGAGCCTGCACCCGTTGCCTCCGCGGCTGTTGTTGAAGATGATGACGATGGCGAGGCAATGACCTACTAAGTTGCAGCCGAGTGCGCACTCGGTTACATAAATGATCTTTGGATGGATGCGCAGCCGGAAAAAGATCGCTAAAATAAGTTTTTTCATTCATTTGAAGGGAGTAATTCATTATGATGATGCCTGCAAACTACTCTGTTATCGCAGAGAACGAAATGACCTACGTCAACGGTGGCGCTAACTTCATCGACGCTATCGGCGCTGTTACCGCTCCTATCTGGACTCTGGACAACGTTAAGACCTTCAACACCAACATCGTGACTCTGGTTGGCAACACCTTCCTGCAGTCCACCATTGACCGCACCATCGGTGTCCTGTTCAGCGGCAACACCACCTGGAAGGAAGTCGGCAACATCGGCAAGAACCTGTTCGGCACCAATGTTAAGGGCAACCCGATCGAGAAGAACAACTTTGGTGACTATGCTATGAACGCTCTGGGCATTGCTGCTGCTGTCTACAACCTGGGCGTGGCTCCCACCAAGAACACCGTCAAGGAGACTGAAGTTAAGTTCAAGGTCTAATCAGACGTGATCTAAAATTATGAAGCGTTGAGGAAACTGCACCGCCCTACTTGTTAGCGCGGGGCAGACAACAATGCCTCGTTATGGTGTGCCAGGAGGCGTGTGCCTCCTGGCACACCTTATTTTTATGTTGCTTATCGCGTTGCGGTAAGCAATTGTGTGTGGTAGAAGATTATGTTTATCCTTACAGGAATGCTCTTTACATAGTGACACTTTATCGCTGTGTGAGTGGCTTACCGTGAGCATCCTCACCCTCTCAGGCGCTTTGCGCCAGCTCTCCCGAAGGGAGAGCCCTTGGCATAGCGCAGTGTACGGCGGGTTTCCCTTTGCGTAGTGTGAACGCAGACTTGCCCACAGTGCAGGGAGTGAATCATTCTGTCAAAACCTCCCACTTTGGGGGAGGTGGCAGCGCGTGTGCGCTGACGGAGAGGGTGAGCCCGGTAGAGGTATAAGCTGATGAAAAAGACGACAGTTGTCAAGAATAACGACATGCTGGATGTAGCCCGAAGACTTCGGAGGGAAATGACACCACAGGAGCAACGGCTTTGGTATGTTTTCTTGCGGAAATATCCGGTAAAATTCTACAAACAGCGGATCATTGAATCGTTTATTGTGGATTTTTATTGCGCGGATGCAAGATTGGTTATTGAACTTGACGGCTCACAGCATTATACTGAACAGGGGAAAGCTTACGATGAGGAACGAAGTGCTATCCTGCATGGCTATGGCTTGAAAGTTTTACGGTTCTCTAATCGGGATGTTAACAATCATTTTGATGCTGTATGCGAGACCATTGATAGGGAAGTACAAATTCGGATATAAAAGCAGCTGTGACCCTTTTTGTCAAGAGCTCCCACTTTGGGGGAGCTGGCAAAGCCGTTAGGCTTTGACTGAGAGGGTGAGGCCGCTTTGAGGAGAGTCTTTGGCAAAACGGTAAAAAAGAATCTTTGACCCCAGACAATTGCTTATTGCAAACAAAAAAGAAACAGGTGGACAATATTATGAGAGAGATCCAAGTTGCAGAAAACAAGACCCTGAAGCTGACCAACGTTCTGGCACGCAAGATCGATGCCAGCGAGCTGGGCAACCTGGGCGTGATCCTGACCCAGATGCAGAACTTTATCAAGAGCCACAGCGCCATGCCGGTTGGCCCTGTGATCCAGTGCGTCAAGTTTACCTCCGGCCCCAACCCGGAGCCGCAGATCTATTTTATGATGCAGGTCAACCAGCTCATCCCCCGCCTGGAGCCGGGCTACGAGCAGGACGCTGTGCTGCGGGTGAAGGGCTGCCTGTACGCCCACTTCACCGGCCCCATGGACCACAGCAGCCTTGCCAGCCAGAAGCTGAACATCTATGCCTACGAGCACGAGATCGAGCTGACCGGCACCACCTACAGCATCTACGTCAATCAGGACAGCGAAAACGGTGTCATGGACGTTTTTATGGAGACGAAGTAATATGACCACTCGCATTCAGAATCTTTCCGACCTGCAGGACCGCCGCATTATGATGGAGAAGAAGCTGCCGGCCTTTGGCTACGCGCTCATTCTTCTGGTGGCTTTCCTCATGGTGTTTCTGGTGATCTGGAGCACCCAGAACAAGCGCACCTACGTCAGCCAGTCCACTGGCTCAGTGCAGGCGGCCAATAAGACCTATATCATGTCCAGCTACTCCGGCTCCATCACCGAGCTGAACATCTCGGAGGGCAGCTATGTCACCGAGGGCGACCTCATCGCCCACATCAAGAGCACCGATCTGGACATCCAGCAGGACAGCTACCAGAAGCAGCTGGACATCTACAAAAAGCAGAAGAGCCAGTACGAAAAGCTGCTCAAGTCCATTCAGGACGACAAGAACTACTTCAGCGAGACCGACATCGACGATCAGCCCTATTACTATCAGTACGAGAGCTACAAGAGCCAGGTCAGCCAGAAGGCGTTTGATGCTTCGCCCTATCAGGCAGCCGGTTACACCGACGAGCAGATCAAGACCCTGATGGAGCAGAACCAGAGCGAGGTGGAGAGCCTGTACTACTCCACCCTGCAGTCCATTTCTGCCAACCTGACCAGCGTGCAGGCCAACATTGACAACATTGAGGCCCAGCTGGATGCCCTGAACACTGGCGCGAACGATTACTACATCTACGCTCCCACCTCCGGTGTCATCCACATGGACACCCCCTACAAGGTGGGCATGGTGCTCAGCGCAGGCTCCGCTCTGGCCACCGTTGCCAGCGAGAACAGTGACCTTGAGATCGTGGCGGCTGTCACCGTCAACGACCGGCCGCTGATCAACGTGGGTGACCCCTGCAAGATCGCCATCACCGGCCTGTCGGAGTATTCCTACGGCACCCTGACCGGCACTGTTACCTCCATCGACAGTGACGTGACCACCAACACCAACGGGTCCTACTACAAGATGACCATCAAGCCGGATAACACCTATGTCGTGAGCACCAGCGGCGACAAGGTGGATCTTTCCAACGGCATGAGCGTCACCGCCCGTGTGGAGTACGATGAACTGACTTACTTTGACTATGTGATGGAGGCCCTGGGCGTGCTGTTCCGCTAAGCGCCCGCCGATTCCACGCCCAAGAGGTACGAAAGAATGAAACTGAACCCGAAACAGCTGGCCGCCAGCGCGGCTCTGCTGGGTGTGCTGGCCTGTGCCGCCGCCCTGCCTGCGTCGGCTGCCGGCCCTGTTACCACGCCGCTGGCCCTCACGCTGCCCAAGGTGAGCTTTCCCTGGGATAAAGTTACCGCCGAGAGCATCGAGACCGGCAGCTACGATGCCGCCCCACTGGCGGGCACGGCCCAGCAGCTCTCCCCGGTGACCACCCCCGCCAATGCCGCCAGCAAGAACGGCGTGACCTATGTCTCTGATAACCCCAATGTTGTCTCGGTGGACAGTGAAGGCGTGGCGCAGGCTGTGGGCCTGGGCACGGCCAACATCACCGCCACCTGCGGCGGGGTGAGCTGTACCTATACCATCACCCCCCAGCCGGATGCCAGCATGATCGCCACCGAAATGGATATCACCCTTGCATCCAGCACCATTGCCGTGGGCGAGACCACCAGCCTTTCGCTGGCAGTGCTGCCCACCTCGGCGGCCAACTATATCAACGTCAGCCTGAGCTCTTCCAATGAGAAGGTGGCCACCGTCAACAACTTTGGCAAGGTGACCGGCGTTGCCCCCGGCAAGGCCACCATCACCGCCACGGATGGCAACGTGAGCTGCACGGCCACCGTTACGGTGGTTGCGGCCAACACCAGCACCGTCTCCAGCCAGTCCATCTCCCTGAACACCAACTATGTGGTGCTCAAGCCGGGCTCCTCCAAGACCATCACCGGCAAGGTGTCGCCCGCCTCCGCCAGCCAGAGCCTGACCTTCAAGAGCCAGGACAAGAGCATTGCCACCGTCAGCAGTTCCGGTGTCATCACCGGCGTTGCCACGGGTGCCACCTCCGTGGTGGTCTCCAACGGCACCGCCTCCACCTCGGTCACGGTCATCGTCAACCGCACCGCATCCACCTCCGGCAGCAGCAGCGATACCAGCGGTGAGGGCACCGAGGACAACGTCACCACCGATGCCACCGTGGCCGCCATCCAGAACGCCGCAGGGGAGGAAGTGTCCCTCTATCAGAGCGACGTGCCCGCCATTACCGGCGAGATCCTGAGCGCCCTGCGCACCACGGGCCGCAGCCTGATCGTGCTGGGCGAGGATTATACCCTGCGGATCGATGGCACCAGCATCAAGAGCACCCAGGGCGGGTTCAGCACCGCCCTGACCTTTGCCCCCGATGAAAACGGTCTGAGCTTCCAGTTGGGCGAAAGCGATGCGCTGCCCTGCGTGGTGCAGATCACCCTGACCGGTGAGAACGCCGCTTACAGCCGCCTGTATCTGCACAACACCGCCAGCGAAAAGTGGCAGTTCCTGAACAGCTACAAGGATGGCACCATCACCGCCGATACGGCTGGCAGCTACCTGCTGACCAACCAGAATCTGCGCTTCACCAATATCAACTGGACCTTCTTCATCGCCGCCGGTGCGTTGACCGTGGTCTGCCTGATCGTGTATATCGCCGTCAAGAAACGGTATTGGTTCTGGTAATTATAACTGTGCGTAATAAAACCTCCCGCTCATTCGAGTGGGAGGTTTTGTGTTTATCGGAAGTTCTTGACAATCAAAATACAATGTGATATGATTTTGATATCAGAAAGAAACTTCCAAGCCCTGTAAAGGAGGGAAATTTTATGGAAGAGAAGATCTTACAGACCAAGAAGAACGGCATGACCATGCTTCTGCTGACCCTGCTGGGTTATGTGGCTGCGGTTGTGGTGGGCGGCATCGGTTTTGTAATGCTGTATACTACCTTCCTGGGTTTTATCCCGCTGGCGATCGCTGTCATCTATGCCATCATCGGTATTTTCCTGTTCGCGGGCCTGAAAGTCCTCAAGCCCGAGGAAGCGCTGGTGCTGACCCTGTTCGGTGATTACATCGGCACCCTGAAGGGGGAGGGCTTCTACTGGGTCAATCCCTTCTGCACTGCCGTCAACCCGGCTGCGGGCACGGTCCTGAGCCAGAGCGGTGATGTTCAGCAGCGCCCTGTGGTGCAGGCTGACCGTGAGAAGGACGGCAAGAAGATCTCCCTGAAGGTGATGACCCTGAACAACTCCCGCCAGAAGATCAACGACTGCCTGGGCAACCCGGTGGAGATCGGCATTGCGGTCATCTGGCGGGTGACCGACACCGCCAAGGCCGTGTTCAATGTAGACAACTACAAAGAATACCTGTCCCTGCAGTGTGACAGCGCTCTGCGCAACGTGGTGCGCATCTACCCCTACGATGTAGCTCCCAACGTGGACACCACCGGCGACGGCGTGGCCGACGAAGGCAGCCTGCGCGGCTCCTCGGAAGTGGTGGCAAAGCGCATTCAGGACGAGATCCAGAAGAACGTCACATCTGCCGGGATCGAGATCATCGAAGCCCGCATCACTTATCTGGCCTACGCCCCCGAGATCGCGGCGGTCATGCTGCAGCGTCAGCAGGCAAGCGCCATCATTGATGCCCGTAAGATGATCGTGGACGGTGCCGTGGGTATGGTGGAGATGGCGCTGGACCGCCTGAGTGAGAACAAAGTGGTGGAACTGGACGATGAGCGCAAAGCGGCAATGGTCTCCAACCTGCTGGTGGTGCTCTGCGGCAACCGTGACGCGCAGCCCATTGTGAACAGCGGCAGCCTGTACTGATGGCAGAGCCGAAAAAGCAGATCCCCCTGCGCCTGAATGCGAAGCTCTACGATGCCCTTGCCGCATGGGCTGAGGATGACTTCCGCTCGGTGAACGGGCAGATCGAGTATCTGCTCACCGAGTGTGTGCGTCAGCGCAAAAAGAACGGCAAGTACGTCTCTGACCAGATCGACGTGCCGCCCGAACTGGATATCAAGTAAAAGAACGACCCTCTCAGTCAAAGCCTGTTGGCTTTGCCAGCTCCCCCGAAGGGGGAGCCTATCGCTGGCCTGGGATAAAGGCAGCATAGCCTCGCCCTTCGGGAGAGGTGGCATTGCGAAGCAATGACGGAGAGGGTCGTTCCTTATTTAATTCGTATGCTCGCTCCACCCGCTGGAGGTGACCACTTCGCCATCGGTGGTGCACCAGAGGGCTTCCACGCCGTCCAGCGATTCCACGAGCTGCTTGCCCTCTTCCAGAGGCAGGCAGAACAGGCCGGTGGTCAGGCAGTCGGCCACACCGGAGTCCGGAGCCAGCACGCTCACGCCGTCAAAGTAGGCGGCGGGCCAGAGGGTGGCCGGGTCGATGAGGTGGTGGTAGCGCACACCGTCCACAACGTAGTAGCGCTGGTAGTCGCCGCTGGTCACAAGGGAAAGGTCGCTCATCTTGACGGCGGCTACAGTGGAGCTGCCGTTGGTGTAGACCTCGGAGGAGTTCCACGGGTTTTCCACGCCGCCTACCCACTGGGAGCCGTCCGGCTTGGTGCCGATGGCCCGCAGGTTGCCGCCCACGCTGATGAGGGCACTGGTCAGGCCCCGGGCTTCGGCGGCCTGTGCGGCCTGCTCCACGGCGTAGCCCTTGCCCACGCTGCCCACGTCCAGCGACATGGCCGGGTCGGCCAGATAGACCGTTTTGGCATCTTCATCAATGATGAGGTTGGCAATATCGCAGTGCTGTGCGGCGGCATCCAACTCTTCCTGCGTGGGCAGCTGGTTGTTGCTGTCGTTGTCATCGGCCAGTGCGGCCTCGCGGTAGTTGTGCCAGATGTTCAGCACACTGCCCAGCGCAATGTTCAGCTTGCCACCGGTGGTGTCATACATGGTCTGGGCCAGCTCCAGCATCCCGAGGATCTTGTCATCCACCGTCACCGGGGCAATGCCCGCATTGTCGTTGATGGTCTTGATGTTGGTCACGCCATCGTAATCATTATAAATGTCGTAGAGCTGGTTGTACTCCACAAGGTCGGCGTGGAGTGCGTCCATCTGGGCGGTGAACTCTTCTTCGCTGTCGCAGTAGGCGATGACCTGTGTCACGGTGTCGAACACATCATAGAACACGGTGGAGTAGCGCTGCGGGCCATCGGCGGCGCTGGAGGCGGTGGAGCCGGAGGTGCTGCCGCAGCCCGCCAGCAGACTCAGGCTGAGCGCAGCCGCCAGCAGGGCGGAAAAAATACGCTTGGTCATCATGCTTTGGCGGTCTCCTTTGCGGCGGTAAAGGCGGTGTGTTCTTCCTGCAGATGCGCCAGCAGGTCACCGAACACCCAGCTTTTGCTGGTGGGGGTCACAACGGCCTTGAGGGGGATGTTTACCTGTGCCTGCTTCATCAGGTCGAGCAGAGTGTCCACATCCTTATCCTTGAAGTTGGCCAGCACCAGCGCCGGGGGATAAGCACCTGGCTCCAGCACCAGGGTGCGGGTGGTCTTGACCTCCACCTCGCCCAGCAGCTGGGCCACGGTCCTGCCTGCATCGGCAGGGGAGACCAGCAGCAGCTTCATCCCGAAAGCGGGGGCCATCCCCTCCAGAATGCCCCGGTCAGCGGCAGAAAGGTTCCAGCCCAGCGCCAGCGGGATGCCGGCATTCTGGTTGCGTGCAATGTGAGCTTTCATAGAAATACCTCGTTTCAAGGGTGAATTCAAAATACACCATAGTATACCATATTTGATGACAAAAGAAAACAACCCCCTCAGTCACGCTGCCGCGTGCCGAGAGGGTCGTTCCATTCTCAGTTCATCTTCTTGCCAAAGAACTCGACTTCTTTGGTGATAAAGCCCATCAGTTCATCGAACTGGTCGGGGGTCAGGCTCTGGGCACCATCGCACTTGGCCTTGGCGGGGTTGTTGTGCACCTCGATCATCAGGCCGTCGGCACCGGCGGCCACAGCGGCCTTGGCCAGCTGGGGCACCATCCAGGCGTGGCCGCAGGCGTGGCTGGGGTCCACCACCACGGGCAGGTGGGTCATTTTGTGGAGCATGACCACACCGGCCAGGTCCAGGGTGTTGCGCATACTGGTCTCAAAGGTGCGGATGCCGCGCTCGCAGAGGATAACGTTCTCGTTGCCCTCGGCCATGATGTACTCGGCGCTCATCACAAATTCTTCCAGCGTGTTGGCCAGGCCGCGTTTGAGCAGCACAGGCTTTTTCTGGCGGCCCACGGCCTTGAGCAGCTCAAAGTTCTGCATATTGCGGGCACCCACCTGGATGAGGTCTACATTTTCGAACAGGGGCAGGTGCTCGGTGTTCATGATCTCGGTGACGATGGGGGAGCCGGTGGCGCGGCGGGCCAGCTTGAGCAGATCCAGGCCCTCGCTCCGCATTCCCTGGAAGGAGTAGGGGGAGGTGCGGGGCTTGAATGCGCCGCCGCGCAGCAGGGAAGCGCCTGCATCTTTGACGCGCTGGGCGCAGTAGGTGATCTGTTCCTCGCTCTCGATGCTGCAGGGGCCTGCGATGACGGCGAAGTTGCCGCCGCCGATCTTCACGCCGTTGACATCGATCACGCTGTCGTCGGGGTGGAACTTGCGGTTGGCCTTTTTGTAAGGCTCAGACACGCGGCGGCAGGTCTCGACCACAGGGTTGGCCAGCACCCAGCTCTCGGCAATGGCCTTGGTGTCGCCGATCAGGCCCAGAATGTGGGTGTCGCTGCCCTTGGAGTCGTTGATCTGCAGCCCCATATCCTGCAGCTCGTGGCAGAACTCGCGGACCTGTGCGTCAGGGGCATCCTGTTTCAGTACAATGATCATGGTGGTCGTCTCCTTATCCTTCTCACCAAACGGCACAGGAGACCGGCTCCATTGCCGTGATTTATTTTCGTGAAGTTCAGTTTCCTGAAGCATGGGCCTATGATAACACTTCAGGGAACTGAAGTCAAGAGAAATTTTGAAATTTAGGAAAGAAAGTGGTAGAATAGGGGCAGCCTGAGAGGGCAAGGAGTTTACAAGGAGCGATCATCAATGGGAAAAGAAGCAAAAACGAATGCCATGCGCATCCTGGAACGGGCCAAGGTGCCCTATACAGCCCACGAATATGCCCACGAGGAGGGCGTGGCGGTGGACGGCGTGACCGTGGCCGCCAGCATGGGGGAGGACCCGGCCTGCGTATATAAGACGCTGGTGACCCAGGGCAGCAGCAAAAACTACTTTGTGTTCGTCATTCCGGTGGCGGCAGAGCTTGACCTGAAGGCTGCTGCCCGCAGCGTGGGCGAAAAAAGCGTAGCCATGATCCATGTGGCCGATATCAATAAGGTCACCGGCTATGTGCGCGGCGGCTGCAGCCCGGTGGGTATGAAAAAACAGTACACCACCGTGTTTGATGAAAGCGTGCTGACCCAGGAAAAGGTCTATGTCTCCGGCGGCCGCATTGGTACGCAGGTGTGCTGCGCACCCGCCGACCTCATCCGGGCAGCAAGGGCAGCAACAGCGAAGATCATCTTCTAAGGTAAAACGCCCTTACTGCCAATGCAATGACGGAGAGGCTGTACAGAGCGGGGCCTGTCCCAGTGAGATAAAACTTACTTTATTATATTTTCTAAAAAAGTCATACTTAAAAAGAAATACGGTGTCGAAACTGCACAAAACTTTTGAAAGTTTTTTGACGCGGGAGAACACAAGGGAGAAATTGCCCCAAGGGCCTTTGCAAAGTGGAATTTTTGCCGTAAACTGTATGTAGTACAGGGACGGTACCCCGGCGGATGCCGGGTGCCGCCTGAAAAAGCGCAGAGCAAAAGGGGAACTTCAAAGATGAAGATGCTGTCGGGCTTCACAGAACAGAACACCATTCGTGCTGTTCAGGGGCATCGTGCAGCTTTGTGCAAAGCGCTGGGAGAGCATACGCAGAAATAAAGGCCGTGGTGCAGGTGTACCACAGCTTTTTTTTGTTTTGCAGACGGAGAAAGAGAGGTTCGGATATGATTCGGAAAGTTGCAGTGATCATGGGCTCGGACAGTGATTGGCCGGTGGTAAAGGGGGCCTGTGCCCAGCTGAAGGCGCTGGACATCCCCTTTGAGGCACACATCCTTTCGGCCCACCGCACCCCTGCCGAGGCCGCGGATTTTGCCAAAAATGCCCGGGCCAACGGCTTTGGTGTGATCCTGTGCGCGGCGGGCATGGCGGCCCATCTGGCCGGTGCCTTTGCCGCCAACACCACCCTGCCTGTCATCGGCATCCCCATGAAGGGCGGCGCGATGGACGGTCTGGACGCGCTGCTGGCCACGGTCCAGATGCCCAGCGGCATCCCGGTGGCTACCGTGGCCCTGAACGGGGCCAAGAACGCCGCCTGGCTGGCTGCCGAGATCCTGGCCCTGAGCGATGACACACTGGCCGGGAAGCTGGAGGCCGAGCGGGTGAGCATGGCACAGCAGATTGCAGCCAAGGAAGAAAAGCTGCAGAACGAACTGAAAGAGTTGTAAGGAGAACCAATGTCTGATTTTGCATATCCGCTGCACGAGGAATGCGGCGTTTTTGGCATTTACGACCGGGCGGGCACCGAGGACGTGGCCGCTGCCGCCTATTCTGCCCTGTATGCGCTGCAGCACCGCGGGCAGGAGAGCTGCGGCATTGCGGTCAACGATGACGGTGTCATCCAGGGCCACCGCGACCTCGGCCTGGTGAACGAGGTGTTCACCCCCGCCGTGCTGGGCAGTCTTTCCACCCCCACGGCCCACATGGCAACGGGCCATGTCCGCTATGCCACGGCCGGCAGCCGGGTGCGGGCCAACGCCCAGCCCATGATCGTCCGGCATGGCCGGGGCACCATGGCCCTCTGCCACAACGGCAACCTGACCAATGCCCTGGAGCTGCGCCGTCAGCTGGAGAACGAGGGTGCCATCTTCCACGGATCCTCCGATACCGAGGTCATCTGCTACCTCATCACCCGCAACCGCCTGCGGATGGGCAGCATTGAGACCGCCATCAGCAAGACGATGGATGTGCTGGAGGGTGCATACAGTCTGGTGATCATGTCCGCCACCAAGCTCATTGCGGTCCGGGACCCCCGGGGCTACCGCCCCCTGTGCATCGGCACCCTGCCCGGCGGCGGCTACGTCTTTGCCAGCGAGAGCT
>OLPS01000259.1_pt1 | contig 70190 bp, 76 predicted proteins | sample 1673071 | NCBI WGS metagenome assembly OLPS01 (sample SAMEA3136752, study PRJEB25190) | human gut metagenome | reverse complement strand
AAGGGCGTAGGGTGGGAAACCGCCGCGAGAGTTCAAATCTCTCTTACTCCGCCAATGTAAAAACCGCGATACAACCTGCAAAGGTTGGTGTATCGCGGTTTTTCATTTATCAGATAGTGCTAGATACTGTTGAATACTGTTAGATAATATTTCGTAAATGGTTCGTAATCGGCCAAAAGTTCGTAAAAAGTTCGTAGTAATTTGCCCCAAAAATCACCGTAAAAAAGCGGCAGGCTGCCCACATTGAGCAGCCTGCCGCTTACTTATTTGCCGTTGTTTTTACCTTCGGTCTGCGTGCCGAAGTAGAACGCCACCACCATGGTGACGATCGTCATCACTGTGTCCGGCTGCAGGCCGCCCCGCAGCGCAAGAATTGCGAAAACCGCAACCACCACAAGCGTTACAATGGTTTTTACCTTGATAAGCGCTGCCAGATTTTTCAAAAAATCGCCCATAGATATGCACCCTCTTTCAGCCGATCAGATGCTTCTGCAAGGCTTCCTTTGCTTTCTGCATCTGGTCAATGTTGTTTCCATCCAGATTGTGGTCAAGCAGGGCCAGCAACGCCTGCATGGTCACATGCTGCCCCTCGTCCATGCGGTCAAGCCGCTGTTTGTCGTTTCTCAAGAATCCCTCCATGGCATTCACCCGCGTTTCAAGCTGTGTGATGCGTTTGTCCTGGTCGGTCTTCGGCTTTTTTACTGCGGTGATTACTTTGCTGATGGCAACGCCCCCGGCATACAGCCCGGCAGCAGCACCCGCCGCGTAAATTAAAAACGCCCAGGCCTCCGCAAGTGTAAACGAAAATACATGCTGCATCGGCATCACACCTCCGCCCATTCAGATTTGTACAGCCCGGCATCGGTCAGGCCGCGGCTCTGGCACACGGCAAAGACGGCGTCTGCGTCCCCCTGCGATACCGGCCCTACCGTGATGACCTGCAGCTTGTTTGCAGGCTTGTCCGCTGCGGGCAGGGCCTTGACCAGATGGTTCAAATCAACCGCGCCAGTGATACCTGCCACGCCGCCCTTTGCGGTCTGGCTGTATTGGTGGATGTGGCGCGGCAGCGTTTTGTCGTAGTTTGTGCGCGTGTCGGCCAGCCAGCCAATGTAGTCCTTGCACAGGCCCTCGTAGTCGATGTTTGCCGTGGCAAACGACGTAAACGTGTAGACGCCCGGCTGGTAGCCCAGCGCCGCCGCACGTACACAGAACGCTCGGGCGCAGGCCGTGCGCTGCGCCTTGGTCAGGTTGTCCGCACGGCCATCGTGGACGCCGGTCTTGGTTGTGTGTCCCCATTCGCTGTCGAAGAACAAGGGATAGCCTGTCGGGGCCAGGCTGGCGCAGAAATCCGCTTCGGCGCGGGCCTCGTCCTCGGTGATGGCCTGGCTAAAGAAGTAGAACCCCAGCAGCTTGTTGTTGGCCTTGGCTCCGGCCAGGTTGGCGTTGAACTGCTCGTCCTTCATCAGTGCGCCGCTGCCATAACCACGGTAGCCGATGCGCACCAGGGCGCGGTAGGGAACCTTTGCCCAGTCGATGATTCCCTGATGGTGGGACACATCGATCAGTACTTCCTTGCCGCTTGTCTGCGCTGGCTGGTCACCGTATGTGCCTGCCTTGTTTAGGATGCCTGCATACGCAGTTGGGTCAAGGCCCTTGCTCGTGGCAGTGGCCCGCACTTCAAAGTGGCAGTGCGTCCATGTGCCTGCGGCGTTGCCGGTCTGGCCGACAACCGCCAGCACATCGCCGGTCTTGACTTTTGTCCCTTTGTCGACAAGCAGCTGCGAGCAGTGTGCAAAATACAGATAGTTCACTGCATCCGGGGTCTGGTTTGCGTCCAGCTTCACGCAGACATAATAGCCCCATTCCCATGTCTTGTTGCGCTTGTTCGTCACGATGCGGGCTGTAACAACGGTTCCTGCAATGCTCTTGCCGTTGTAGCCGGGCATGCGGATTTTGTCGTCATCCAACCCGCAAACATCAATGCCGCCGTGCCAAATCTTGCCGCCGCCGCGCGTGTAGCCGTAGCGGCTGTACGGGTACTTCACGAGATTTCTCCCGCTAAAAATCATGGTATCACTTCCTATCATTCGTTGGTGGTATTTTCAGCGCCGTCAACCTCCGGCACATCCGGCGTCTTCGTAACCTCGTCTGCGCTCTCTCTCGCATCCAGCGCATCGTAGTATTTCTGTGCCAGCGTCTCCACCTCGGCAATGTCTGCCTCATCCAGCAGGCCGTTGTCGTAGTGCGTGTACGCCTTGTCCAACCAGAACGCAACGTCGCGTCCTGCTGCAATCTCTCGCTTGATGCTGCGCAACGTCAAATCGTGCCGTGCTTTACTTTTAATCGCCATTTTATTACTCCTTTCAGTTGATAGAAGCAACCGCTGCTTCCAAATCGGTGATCCGTTTAATGGGGTCTGCGCGTCCCGTCACAGTCACGCTGTCGGCATCGGTAAGAACGGTATTTGCACCCGCAAGCGCGGGGATGGGCTGTGCGCCTGTCGCGGTGAATGGCACAGGCTCTGTCAGATTGTAGTATACTTGCACAGGGCTTCCTGCAACATACTGGGCGACGAGGTAAGCATTTAAGGCATTAGCATCTGGAAAATACTTGCTCATAAGTTGCGCTGTTGTGTAAAGATACTTTCCCCTCGAATTCCCACCAAAAGTATTAGCAGGAAAATGACTACAAGTTGTATCATAGCTATCGGCTATACCGGGTGCTGAATTTTGTGGTAGATTCCAATATCTATCACGCTGTGTAAACTTGTTGGTTGTCCCGTCCAGCGTCAGCGTTTTCCTCGTCTCTTTTCCATCTCCCGTCACCGCGTCCACCTCACCGCTATACACGGTTTCAGGCATGTTGAGCGTAATCACTTGATTATCCTCCTGCCTGGTAATCGTCACGCTGTCCCTGCCCTTGATAGGACGAATGTTTGCGTAAGGTGAATAGGCCGTTGCAGTCGCGCCTTTCTCTATCTGCGGTTTTGCCGAAACATTATCCAGTGTGCCAGAGGCGGCAAAAAACAAGACGGCATTTTGTATGTCATTCTCTACGGTAAACGTATGTGGCCGTCCAACAGCTTGCGTGGCAATAATAGCACCGTCTGCATCTTTATTGAGAATTGATATACGGAAATGAGACATTTCGCTAATCGTGTATGTACCTGCAGGAAGTAAAAAATTATCAGAGTTGTAGTATGTAGTTCCACTTGCCGTTCCGTTTGCTGTTACGATGCCATCGGGGGTTATTGTCCACGTCACTCCATAGCTCATGGCTTTTTCTGGCATCCATGCAGGATTAAACAGGTTCTTACCGCCACCTGCCGGATACGGCGTTCCCGTGCCTTCCTGCACCGGCTCCCAGCTGGCCTTTACCCCCAGCGGGTATCCCGCAACGGGGTAGCACACAACAGGGTTGCCGCTTTCTTCCAGAGGCGGGCAGAGCATATCAATGATGTGCTTGCTGCTCCACGGCGCATCCTCGCTCACCGCCGCATCATCAATCTGTACGCCGTCCTTTCCGGCAGGCCCCTCCGGGCCAACCTCTCCCTGTGGCCCCTGCTCACCGCGCTCACCCTGCGGGCCAGTATCACCCTTGGGGCCAACCGGGCCAGTTTCGCCAACAGGCCCCTGCGCGCCGGTATCGCCCTTCTCGCCTTGTACACCCTGAACGCCCTGCTCACCTTGGGGGCCGCGCTCTCCGGTGTCGCCCTTCTCGCCCTGGATACCCTGCGCGCCTTGCGGCCCAACAGGCCCCTGCGGGCCGACTGGGCCGATAAACTTCCCGTTGTCGGCGTCATTCCTCACGCTGTTGGCGGCGTCCTCCGCGTTCGTGGCGCGCTGATCGGCGTCCTTTGCCGCGTCCCGGGCATCCTGCACCGCCTGCAGCACCTGCGCCGCCAGCTCGGGCGTCGGCTCTGCATCCGTGCCGCCGTATATGCCCGCTTGCTCAAGGATAAGATACTCCACGTTACAACTCGCCCGCTGCACGCCGGAGGCCAGCCCGGCCAGCACAAGCACGCCATCCTTGGCCTCCTTCGTCACCTCGGGCGGCACGTCCATGGCATCCCCATCCAGCAGGGCCACGCGCAGCGGCTCTTCCCGCCCGGGGATGTGCCACGTTGCGGTGAGATTCAGTCCGTCCCACCCGGCCCCGCGCTCAATCTTGATACTCTCCGTGCCAAAGCTGGAATTAGTCCCCAGCACCAGCTTTCGCGGGGTGGGGGAGTAGTTGTCAAGTCTCAAAGTATGTACCATGTCCTACCTCCTTAACAATACAACAGTTTATCGGCGTTGATTACGATTGGCTCTCTCATGGTTTTACCCCTCCTCTTAGTAGTAAATCAATGTGATATGGCGGTTGATCACTCCGTTGTAGCTCCATGTAACGCGCACGGTGTTACCCGAAATTGTTAGACTTGCTATTTCGGAACTATTACCAGAAGCAGCGATGTTCGAAACACCGACCAATGTGCCGCTGGGCAACGTGTATACCCAGTCACCATATGAAGTGGCCATGGTGATTGTCACCGTTTTCAGCGCCACAGCGGTGACTTGCCCGCTCCCATCGTGGAATCCGGAGGGAATGGTCGCCACGCCGCCGGGGGAGAGCGTTGCCCCCCAGCTGCCTCGGTTCGGCATTTTCCCTTCCTTGATGGTTTTACCGCCTGCGTAGTATTTCTTTCCGGTCAGCACATCGGTATCTGCGGCGGTGGCCTGTGCCAGCTTGGACGCGCTTAATCCACCGCCGCCGTTAAAATCCAGTCGGCTCCCGTCAAAGGTAAACAGCACCCACCGCCCGGCAGCCACACAGTCACCGTCCGCCGCATCCGCGCCGCAGTACGCCGGTACAGCCTTGCCGTTTACCGTCCATGTATCGCCAGCGCTCCACGCCGCCGGGACCTTAAACCGCCCCACCGCGCCGGTGCCCTTCAGGGCATAGACCTTGCCGGACTTCGTGCAGCTGTACAGCTGCACCGCCGCATTAAGGCCCAGACCCGCCGGGTCATACTCGCCCTTGGTCATCACGGCAGTGCCCGCGTGCAGCTTGGCAATCTCCGCCTCGATCTGCTGCAAAAAGGCAGTGAAGGCGGCGTTCATCACGCCGGTGTCCACGCTGTCCATCGTATCGCGCATCAGCCCGCAGCAGGTGCTGTCCAGCCGCAGGTCCACAATGTTGTCTGCGCTGATCTTCGTAGCGCCGCGCGGGCGCGTCACGCGGTACAGAAAAATCTCATCGTAGTCATCATCCCGGCGCAGCTCCGGCAGGGCAGGGGAGGCCGAGGCCGTGCCCGTGCGCACCTCCAGCCCTGCCGTGTTGGTGTTCTTGTCGTAGGTCAGGGCAACGGCATCCCAACGCGGGTTTGTGCCGTCCGCGTCCGTAAAGGTCAGCTGGGTATTGGCCAGCAGGTACGGGAACGCCGCCCAGTATGTGCCGGGGTGGATGCACCCCACACCGGGGCCGATGGTCAGTGTGTTGTCGCCGTTGGCCGTGGCGGTAAAATCCGCCGCGTGCAGTATGCCGCGGCTGCGCGCAGCATAAGCCGCACCCAGCGCCTCGGCGGTATACTCTTTATTGTCCAGCGGCCAGCAGGTAAGCTCTGTCATTTGGCTCACTCCTTAAATGTGAAATGGTCCAACACCGGCTGCAGGCTGCCGCCGGTGCTCTCATAGATCAGGCGGATGCTCGCCACCCGCGCCACAGCGTTCAGCCCCAGCTCCTCCACCCGCACCGGCACCAGATCGCCCAGCTCGTAGTCCGTGCCGTAGATCAGGTTGGTGTTGGCCGCGGTGCATTTCAGCTGCCGCGTGCTCATGTGGTTCTTAAGCGCCGCACGGGCGTAGTTCTGCACGGCAGCCTGATATTCCGCCTCGCTGTATTCGGCGTCGCTTGTCGTGCCGTCGGCGTTCTGCACGGTGTATTTATGCCGCACGCTGCTCCCGTCTACCCATAGCTCCCGCCGGGCATTGCCGCTGGCCGTCATGTCGCCCAGCTCGCAGAAATACCGGGTAAAGCTGTCGTTCTCGCCGGGCTCCTCGCCGCCGCACAGCACCACGTTGGCGTAATCGCTCGCGTCCTGCGTGTACACCGCGCCGGATAGATTCTGCATCCGGGTGGAAAAATAACCGTTGTACAGCGCCGTTCCCGGCACACTTCTGTCTTTGCCCTGCAACAGCTCCAGCGTCTGGGCGGCGGTGGCAGGGTCAAAGCGCACCCGGCCCCCAAAGCCGCCCGCCTGCATCAGCTGCACGGCAGCGCTGGCGCAGTCCGCCCAGGCCACCGTCTCCTCGCAGGGGGCCGTAAACCCGGCAGCGGGCGGCACGGCCACGCCCAGCCCGCGCAGATTGGTACGGCAGACCTCCAGCAGGCCCGCCGCGCCGTCCGTGATGGTGCGGCTCCCGCGGGCGGTCCGCCTCTTGAACAGGCACAGGCTGAACTTCCCGCGCACCGTCATTCGGTGGTTGTCTCCGTCGGCCTCCGCCGCCAGCACCACCGCGGCCAGACCGGGGGTATCCGGGTTGTACAGCACCGCGTCCAGCACCAGCAGCGCGCGGTTCGTCTCTGTCGCCGCGCAGACCAGCTTGAACTCGCCCAAATCGTCAAACGCGGGCATCCATTGCAGGCTGTCCGCGCTCTCTGCCATGCCCACACGCACTCCATCGTGATACACGTACAGGCGCAGGATGTCATACACCGCTCGCCACCCCCTTCGGGGCCGTGACGATGGCCGTCAGGTTCTCGTTACCCTCGTCCGCCGTCATCCGCAGCACATTGTCGCCGGGTGTCAACATCATCCACAGGTCGCTGTCAATGTCCAGCAGCCGGAATCCGTTGTCCTCCGCGCCGTCTGCCGTGTAGTACCGGCAGCCGCGGTTTCCGTCCGCTGTGCAGATGACCGCGCGCTCATGCGCCTGCATCGTGGTGTTCAGCCGGATAAAGGTCCGCGTGCCGTTATTCCACAGCATCGGGTTCTTCACCTTGGCCGCCGCCTGCAGGTACAGCGTAAAGGCCGTCTCGGCGTTGCCGTCGTTGACAAAATTCGTGTACATATTGTGCTTGTACCGGCTGATCGCGAAGTTCCCCGCTGTCGAGACTGGCGTTGGAAACCAGGCAGGCTCCATGCCGCCCAGCAGCATCCGGGCCGTATCCTCGGTGCGCCAGTAGGGGAATGCCGCTTTCAATTTGAACTGAAAGTTCAGCAGGTTGGCCCCGCCGCTCACAATAGGCGTCTGTGCGGGCACAACGTCCAGATACCACACCGTGCTTCCCACCGTCTTGCACCAGCGTCCCGCCGTTAGGGGCCGCACCAGCTTTTTCAGCAGCGCCTCGTTGACGTCCAGGTCCCGCAGGATAGCCCCCGTCACGGTCACGCTGCGCTCACCGACGGACTGATTTGTGATCGTCTTGCCGGTCTGCCCGTAGGACTGGCTCGTTTTTGTCTCGATGTCCAGCCCGTCGTCGCCGCTCATATCGGTGATCCAGAAATCGCTGTCCGCGGCAAACCGCAGGCTTCGGCCATCCGCGGCCTGATAGGTATATACCGGCACGGTCCGCGCCATGCTGCACCGCCTCCTTTATGGGATCCCCCACCGCAGCCGGTTCATCATGTCCTCCGCCTCACGGGTGAGCTCGGACTCCGACAGGCTGTCGTGGGTGTAGAAATTATTCGTCTGCTGGTAGGCAACGCCGGGCTGTGGCTGCCAGCTGGCTGCCGCCGTCTGCTGGTTGCCGCGCAGCACGCCCGCCACCTGCAGCTGCATGGGCTGGGCCGTTGTAAGCGCCAGCGCACCGGCGGCATCCTCGACCATCCACAGGTTGTCTCGGATGCCCTTGGCAAGCCCGCTCATAAAATCGGGCATCCACTGCTCATAGCTGCGCAGCGGCCCGATGTCCGGGCGGGAGAAGTGGATGACCGAGGCAATCGCAGACGCCACATTCTTTACAGAGCCAACAACACCGTCGATCATGCTCGTGATGCCGCGGATCATGCCCTGGATCATATCCTTGCCCCATTGGCAGAACTTTTCCGGCAGGCTCTTCAGATAGGCGATGGGCTGCTCCATCATTCCCTTCACGCTGCTGCTGACAAAGCCCGCCATATTCTTGATGCCGCTGCCCATCAGCTTAATGACCTTGCCGCCCAGATCCAGCCAGTTGAAGGCAGTCCACACATCCACAACCGCCTGTATGATCTGCGGCAGATTCGCCACCAATGCCGGTATCGCCTGGATAAGCCCCTGTCCCAGCGTTACGATCAGCTGCACACCCGCAGTCAGCAGCTTCGGTGCGTTGTCGTTGATGATGCCCGCAATGTCCGACACAATGCCCGGCAGATACGCGATCATCGTCGGCAGACCGTTCATCAGTCCGGTTGCCAGATTCAAAATGAACTGAATGCCCGCATCCACCAGCTGCCCCGCGTTTTCGCGCAGGCCGCTGGCAAGGCTTGCCGCCACCGGCAGTGCCTGTGCCAGCAGCTGGGGGATGCCGGTCACAAGGCCCTCGCCCAGCTTGCCCAGCAGGGCTGTGCCGGTCTGCAAAAGCTGCGGCCCGACATTGGTGGTCAGGTCGGTAAATACCGCCGCCAGCCCTTCCGCCAGCCCCGCAATGCCGTTCTGCTGCACGCTCTCGGACAGTGTCTGCAGGTAGCCGCCCGCCAGCGTCACGGCCTCGCCCAGCCGCCCGCTCACGGCATCAAACAGCGCCGTGCCCAGGTTCTGGGCGTTGGTTTTCACGCCGTCCAGCTTGTAGGCCATCGTGTCGGTCATCGTGTCATAGGCCGTCTGTGTCGCGCCGCTGTCGGCCTGCATCTGCTGCAGCACACCGTTGAACTTGTCCGCGCCGGAACTTGCCAGCGACAATGCGCCCGTACCGGCCTCTACGCTGCTCCACAGTCCCGCAAACTTCGTGGCGTTGCCGCCCACGCTGCCGTACAGCACCTGCAGCACATCGCCCAGGCTCTTGCCGTCGGCGTTCAGTTCGGCAAAGCTCTTGCCGGTCTGTTGCTGCAAGATCTTGCCAACGGCCGAGCCTGTATCGCCCAGCTCGTTCAGCATCGACTTTGTATAGGTCGAGGCCTCCGCCGTAGCGATACCATTGGCCGTCATGATGGCCAACCCGCTGGACAGGTTCTCCAGGCTCACGTTGTAGGCAGCTGCCAGCGGTATGACCCGGCCCATGCTGCCCGCCAGCTCGTCAACGCTGGTCTTGCCCAGGTTCTGGGTCGTCAGCAGCACATCCGAAACATGTCCCGCCTCGTCCGCACCCTTGCCGTAAGCGTTCAGCGCCGTTGTCAGGATATCCACCGCCGATGCGCTGGATGTAAATCCCGCCTTTGCCAGCATGGACGCCTGCCCGGCAAAGGCCACGGCGTTGCCGGTGTCCTGCCCGGCGCTGATGGCCTGATAGGCCGCCTCGGCGATCTCATTGGCGCCGATGCGCATGTCACCGGACACCTGCAGCACCTGACTGCTCAGGCTCTTCAGCGGCACCTTGGCCGTGTCGGCAATCGTGCCGACCTTAGCCATGGCACTCTCAAACGCAGTGCCGCCGGTAAAGGTGCTCTGCAGCATCTTGCCGATGCCCGCCGCCGCCACGACCTTTGTCAGGCTGCCCACCAGCGCCGAGCCCAGGCTCTTGCCGCTGATCTTACCGGCAGACGCCGCCTCGCCGCCCATGACCTCGGCCAGCTTGCCGCTGATGCCGTCGGCGGACGGTATGATCTGCACATACGCGCTCGCCAGCGATTGCTTCGCCATTTCATTCACCCCTCTCCCAATATCCTCGCCCGCGCCGCCTCATAGTCCGCCGCACAGGAAAAGCCGGTGGCCTGCCGCTGGCTGGGCACGCCCAGCAAACTGTTCACCACCGGCTCCGGGCGGCTGCGGCCCTTCTGTCCATCCTTCGTCTTGGCCCAGACCAGCAGGTGCAGCGCATCCACCGCAGCGCCCAGCAGCAGCGTGTCCACTGTGGACACGCTCCCGGCAAGCGCCATCCGGGTGCGGCTGTTTTCCCGCAAGCCTGCGGCCAGCGTGGCCGCCAACGGCAGACCCAGCGCCCGCCAGTCCAGTACATGGTAGGTCTCGGCCATGTCGCAGGTCAGCTCATCCGGGAACCGCGCGGCCATGCAGGCGAGGGTCAGGAGTTTTTTGCCTGCCTGCCGTTCTGGAAGATGTCGTAGATTTCCGTCGCGACGGCCTCCACCGGCACCGTGCCGTCCTCATCGCGCACGTGATCGTACAGCTTCTGCTTGGCATTCGCGTCCAGCAGCAGGTTCACCACCTTGGGCAGCGCCGCACCGTTCGTCTCCAGCTCGGTCAGCGCATCCAGCAGTTCCATGTTCTGGATGCGCTTTTCCGGGATGCAGTACGTAAACCCGCTCTTTGTCTTTCCCGTGAACATCATGCGCCGCCTTTTTTCAGGTACTCATAGTGGGTGTTGCCCGCACTGTCCGGCGTGGCCGAAATCGTCACGCCGTAGCCCAGCGCCTCATCGTCCTTGTAGACGATGTCCTCGATCTCGGTGATCTTGGCGCAGGGGACAACGACGCGCTTCACGGTATCGCCGTTCAGGATGGTCTCAACCACCCAGCAGGCGTCCTGCTGCTCCTTGGCGTTGGCCTTCACCGTCAGGCCGGTCTCCAGATCGCCGGTCACGTTGTCGTCGCGGTAAACGGCCTTCAGCACCTCCGCGTTCAGTGCCTCGATCAGCTGGAACTGGAAGGTGTCCGGCTTCTCGGTCTGGTAGGTGTGCACGGTATCGCCGCCCCATGCCTTGATGCTGTCGCTTTCGGGGGAGTTGGCATTCGTCATGCCGTCCTCGCTGATGTACCCCAGCGACTTGAACGCCTTGTCCAGCGCCGCTGTGCCATCGGTGGGCAGCGTAGTACCAAGCGGCGCACGCCATACCGCGCCGCCTACCTTCGGCTTGCTGACCGTTACCAGATTTGCATCTGCCATAAAAAATCATCTCTCTTTCTCTAAGTCATCCCCTGAGGGGCTGCGCCCGCAGGCGCGTGTCGTAGCGCAACTGCCGAAGGCGGCTCTTAGCGCGTAGACTGAAGGTACCGCCGCAGCGGCGGATGAGGGCAGACCATGCTCCGCCTGCCGTTAATAATACACGATCTTAAACACCGCCTGGTATCTGTATCGCCTGTTCGCCGTATCGGTGAAATTGTAGTCACGGACCAGTCTGCACGCTCCTACGCCGGTCAGCGTTGCCAGCTCGGCCATCGCTTCCACAACGTCATCATCCAGCCGGGCCGCCTGCAAAAGCGTCTCGCCGTAGCTCTGCACGGCCACAGTGGCCTGCTTCAGGCCGGTGCTGCGTCCGCCGCCCGTTTTCTCCACTACGGCAAAGCTGCCGGGGGGCTTTTCCGGCACCTCCGCCAGCACCGGCACGCGCAGCTTTCCGCTCAAAAAGTTCAGAACTGTCGTCTCGATCATTTCAGTGACTTCTCCAACGTGTTGTGCCTGCTGTTGTCGCGGCGGGCGTCCGGGGTAGCCGGGTAGATGTCCACGACAGCGCGCTTCTGGGCTAAGTCGGCGCGGTATTCGTAGCCGTCGCCGCATCGCGCCGCTACAGCCGCGGCCTGCTCTTTCAGGATGTCCTGCATCTCGGCGCCCTTCAAAAGCGCCCGGACGCCTGCGCTGTGCAGCTTGATACGCACTTTATTCATAGCGCTCCACCTTGACTTTCTTATTCCAGGCAAGCGGCAGCAGCTCCTCGATGCCCTCGGTCACGCCGCCGTAGGTGCGCCATTTCCGGCCAAAGAACTCTACCGTCACGCCGTCCCAGTCGTGTGTGTCGCCTTTGGGGATCGCCAGCACGTAGGCCAGCCGCCTGCCGCAAAGCTGCAGGTCGCTCACTACTGCATCCGCGTCCGGCTCTCCGATCAGCACATTGTGCACCATCACCGGCGTCTCGCGCCAGACCGGCGCGTGGAATTCATCCTCGCCGTCCTTCGTCCTGACGTACAGCAGCACATCAGCCCCGCGGATCATGTCAGATCCTCCAGCGGGCTGTGTGCCCCCACGCGGCTGCCCAGACCCAGCAGCCGCTTCTCCAGCTTTGACAGATACAGCTCACCGCTGCTGCCGCCGCTCATCGTCCAGCTCTGGGTGTAGCCCATCGCGGACGCAGACCCCTGGGTCGCCCCCATGGGGTACAGCTGGGCCGCGGCTCCGTCGCCTAAAACGCGGCGCACCATGCGGCAGCTCACCAGCTGCTTGCGGTCCGGTGCGGCATTCGCGCTGCATGTGTCGATTATGGTAGCGGCCTCTTCCAGCAAAGCCAGGCAGCGGCGCTGCTCATCCTCCTCCAGCTTGCGGAAGCCGCCCTCCACATCGCCCAGGGTAGCATATCGCATGGTGCGCCTCCTTAGGTCGCCGCCTCGGTACGCTTGATAAACAGCGTCTGCGGCTTGGATACCTTGATACCGTACACCTTACGGCCCTGCACGGCGCTTGCGCCAATGTACTTGCCGCTTCCGTTCAGATCCTGCAGATGCACGGGGACCTGCCACTCCATAACGCGGTGGCACCAGTTCGGGTGCCCGCAGATGAAGTCGGTGGTGGTCTTTTTGCTGGCAACGCGGGTCGCGTTCTCAAAGTCCATGTTGTTGGACTCATACACCGCAAAGCCCGCGATCTTGCCCACCGCGCCGGTCTGCACCAGCTCCTGCGACAGGTCGCCCTGCTTGATGAAATGACTGTCCAGCATCAGCACCTCCATGTACTCCGGGGATGCGATCATAAAGCGGCCATCCTTGGGCACGCCCTTACGGCCCAGCACGCGCTTGGCCTGCAGCGCCAGCTTGTAGGCGTTCTCCTCGGTCACGGCGCTCTTGGTGGCGCAGATGTTTGCGCCCGTTGCGCCCTGCAGGGCCTCCAGACTTGCCTTGTCGATGGACAGTGCCTGGCTGTAGCCCGCGCTGTCCAGACGATCCGCCACGATGCCATCCGGCACGCTGGCGGCATCGTAGCCGTCGATCAGCTCGTTCACGGCCTCGTCGTGGTCGATGTCCAGGTCAAGGTAGGTGGTCGTACCGGCCTTCGGGTCGATGCCGTTGGCCTTGTCGTAGGCTTTGACCTCCACCTCGGTGTCACGCACCGGGATCTTGACCTTGCCGCTCTTGGGGTCGCCCTCGTAGCGGCTGTTGAAGATTGCATTATCGCGGGTCACCAGCTGATTGCGCAGCTTTGCGTCCACCAGCTTGCTCCAACGTTCCTGATTTGCATGTGCCATAAAAAATTACCTCTCTTTCTTCCTAGGCCTTCCCCCTCGGGGGAAGGTGGCCCCGCAGGGCCGGATGAGGGCAGACCTTGCCGCCATCTGCCGTTACACATTCAGCCCCGGATTCATCCCCTTGAAGGCTGCCTCCACACCATCTGCCGCAGGTGTACCGCCTCCGGCACCGGCACTGCCGCCATCGGGCACATTGGGGTAGCCGCTGCCAATGTCTTCAAAGGCCCATGCCTTTTCCTTGGCAAGCGCCTCCACCGCAGCCTTGATGTCGCTGGTGCGGTCCTTGCTGGCCTTCAGTGCGGCTACATCCAACATCCCGCGGATCGCCTTCACATCGCGCCCGTGGGCACCGTGGATGGCAGCGTCCAGGGCGCTGTCAAAGGCGAAGCCGTCCGCCTGCTCACTCAGCTGGCCCCGCAGCTTGGTAATCTGCCCCTTCAAATCAGCCACATCCACACCCTCAAACGCCTTCAGGCCGTCCTTGGCGGTGTTCAGCTGGGTCGTCAGGTCGTTCACCTGCGTCTGCAGGTTGGCGGCTTTGGTTTTCTCGGCAGTGACGTCCCTGCCGTTTTCGCCCATCAGCCAGTCCAGCTGCTCGTCCGTGATGCCGGGAATCTTGTTTTTTACTTCTTCGCGTTTCATCTCTGGTCCTTTCCGCCTGCGCTTTGTTCACGCGGGTCGCATCCGCACTGGCTGTACAGTTTAACGCCGTGCCGGGCATAGTTTGGTAATAAAATTGCCCGCCCCGGCCTCATGCAGCCCGGGTGGGCATAAAAAAAACCACGGTGTGTTTGCATCGTGGTTCACATATTCAGATAAACGGCGTCATGGCCTTTACATCTTTCAACAGCTCTTTTGCTTTGGCAAGCAGGCTATTTTCAAACAGGTAGGCAATGCCGTCCGGCGTGATTTGGCATCGTTCCAGATTTGAGATGCTCCTTGCTCCGCCCCATGCCGCAACAACGGTCAAGCCTGTAATGTACCCCTGCGCTTGCAGGTTTTCCATAATATAGGCCCAGTAAGGTTCATTTACCCCCAACAGTGTGCTGTCATATTGAAGCATCTTTGCATCAGGGGAGCGGCCCTCCTTCAAAACCGTGTACAGATAGGCAAGGATTTTGTAGACCAAAACAAAGTAATCATCTTTTGCCATAATGTTCTCCCAAAAATTGGCATGAAAAAACCACGGTGCGTTTGCATCGTGGTTCGTAGGGCTTCAACTTATTTCAGCAGTTCCAATTCGGAGGCCGGGCAGGTGAACAATGGCCACCGCCCCGGATAACCGCTCGTGTCTCCGGGGACGCGTTCGGTATCGGATTCTACGGTAAACCGTTCGCCGAAAATATCTACGATGACGCCGGTGATACCGCTGGATTTGATTTTCACATGGTCGTACAGCTTCATCGCTTCTTCTCCTCTCTGTGTGCTGTAATAAAACGCGGCTTTTCACTGCCGGATTCCCGCTGCCAAACTGTGCGGAATGACTTCTTGCCTGTCGTTCCGAGTTCCATAAAGATGCTGAATGCTTCCGTCCCGTCATCCAGTATTCGGATGTCCACTTTCAAGGATTCATCGAATTGCTGGTAAATATCCCGGTTCAGGCGTTCGGTATCAGTCTCGGAATAGCCTGCATCAAAGAACTCTGCGGCGTGCTTAGCTTCAGGCTTCAGCAGATACTGCGAAATTTTGGGCTCGGCAATCGTATAACGGTCATTATCTAACCCTACTGTATCTGCCTTTATTATAGCATCTTTTTTCTGGTTTTCAACCCTCGCCGCATACGCCGCCCGCTTCTGGGCATTGATGCGCTCTTTGTTGGCGGCGTAATTCACCCTGCGCATCCTGTTTATATCGCCGCCCGCAGCGTTATACTGCGCCAGATAAGCCTCCGGGTCGTACCCGGCCACGCTTGTGCGCCCGTCAAACCGGACAGCGTACTCGCAGTCACAGTTGGCGTGGATGTGCTCTGCGTGGCCGCCCTTGATGGCCGCCTGGCTGGCTCTCTGCCAGCCGCGGCTTGCCAGCGTCAGGCAAAAGGCGCAGCTGTCGCCGTGCGGTATCCAGGCAAACTCCGCGCCGTCCCGCTGCGCGTTTTTCAGCGTTGTGTCGGCCCCGGCACGTTTTACCAGTCTGCTCACGCCCCTCTGCATCTGCGGAGGGCTCTCCCGGGTGGCCTGCACCATCCGGGCCACCTCGCGGCGGCTTGCAGGTGCCGCAGGCTCGGCAGGGGACACCCTGGCATTCTGCAGCGCCGCCACGGCATCATACATCTGGCAGGCCAGCTCAGCGCTGCCCTCACCGTATTTCTGCACAAGCGCCGCGGCATAGTCTGTCAGCGCCTCCGTGTCGGCGATGCCGTTGGCGGCCAGGTACTCCGCCATAAGCTGCGCGGCCTTCTCATTCAGCTGCGCCAGCCTGCGGATGTACGTCTCCCACGCCTGCGTCGTTATCCTCATTTTCCATCTCCATCAGCACCTGCTGTCCGCGCACCCGCTGTTCCTGCGCACGGATGCGGCGGATGTCCGCCTGATCAAAGCCGATCATCTCTAAAAACGTGTCCGTGCTGGCGAACTCCTCCCGGGCCGTGGCAATCTTGATGGCGGCGTCCGCCGTCACGGCCACGCTGGGCATGGCCGGATTCTTAAAGTGCGGCATCACGTTCCGCTCCTCCTCGGTCAGCGCGCCGGGCGGCACATTGCGCAGGATGGCCTGCGCCATCTGGGCAATCGTGCGCAGCGCGTCGCCGTTGCCGGTGTTCAGCTGCTGGGCCAGCAGCACCAGCGTCTGGCTCTGGGCCAGAATCGCGTCGCTGCTCGTGGGGTTTGCATCGTTCACAACGCCCACGTCCGTCACCGTCAGGCCGGTGGCCGCCGCAAACTGGGTCGCCGTCATCCGCATCTTCTCGGTGTGCGGGCTCAGGCTGCCCTGCGCCAGCTGGCCGAATACCGGGTTCTCGCCGGTCTCGGGGTTGCTCGTCGCCGCCAGCAGGCTGCCCACATAGGATTTGAACTTGTCGGAGATCAGCACGTCGTACTGCTCATCCGTAACGCCCAGAATATACTTCTGCGGTGTCGTGTCAAACTCAAGCGCAATCGTGGCGTTCGCCACGGTGCGGATGTAATCGTCTATCAGCGTGCGGATGGAGCGCTTCAGGCGGCTGCGGCCAAACGGCTTGCCGCTCGTGGCATTCCAGATCAGCGGCTCCATCAGCGGGCGGCCCATGCGGTGGGGCAGTCGCTGGACATTCCAGCCGTCCGGCCTCCGGCGCAGCACCGTCACGGCATTGTCCATGTACAGATTCACAACGCGCGGCTGCCACACGCCGGTCAGATGCTCATCCGGCACGGTGTCAATGATCGCCAGCCCGCAGGCAATGCGCCCCTTCTCGCCGCTCCACAGCGCTGCCGCCGTGGCAGGGGAGTGGAATCGTATCTTGCAGCCGATGGCCGCATCCGCAGACAGCGTCGCGAACGCACAGCCGTACTTCAGCTCATCCCGGCAGGCCTTGCCGTACTCGGCGATCAGCCGGTTGTCCGCGATCAGCCGGTTCAGCACAGCATTGTCGCCGCCGCTGCTCACAAAGCCGTCAAACATGCTGCGGGCGGCCAGCACGTCCACGGCCTTCTGTCCCCAGCTGCACCCGACCTCAAGGTTGCGGATGCCCTGCGGCAGTGCGATCCCAAGGTTCACGTCCTTCAGCGCTACGTGGCCCTCGTAGTATTGTTCCTTCTCGGCGTTGCCGGCCTGATGCAGGCTGTAGACCCGGACAAGCTCGTCCAGGGCCTTTTGCTCCGGCCCCGTCAGTCCGGCCACCGTGCCGAAATTCAGTGCGATCATCACGTTCTCCTCTTAGCCGATCCGCATCTTCCGGGTCGGGTCGCGTCTGCTGGTCTTTGCGCCCCATAACGCCAGGGCACATGCCTCCACCGGCAGACTGTTGTCGCCGCCAAAGCCGTACCCGCCGCCGATGGGCCGCTTGATGCTGGTCACGGCACTCTCACGCAGCGCCTGCTGCGGGCGGTACCATGTCAGCTGTCCCTCGTTCACGGCATCGGTCAGGGCGCTGACCGATGCGATCACATCCTTGGCCGACGGACGGATCACGGAATTCCTGGCCCGCCAGCTTCCCTTGATACGGTCCACAAGCACATCCACGCCGTTGCGCCCGTCAATGACAACGCAGCTGGCGCGGTCATAGCGGGCATTCAGCCAGTCGGCCAGCCAGCCGAAGCCGCGCCCCGTGGGCTGCATCTCGATCAGCGATACCCTCGCCGGGCCGTCCTTCGGGATGACCGCACCGCACAGGCACACCGCCGAGCCGTCCGCCGCGAACTTCACGCCGTAGGCCGTCTTTCCCTCTGGCTTTTCGGCATCACTGGCGCAGCGGTCCCAGGCATTCTTGTCCAGCGCGTAGTCCAGCTTTTCCGTTACCACGGGGCTCCACCAGCCCAGCCGCTCCCGGGCGAACGTATCCGGGGCCATGTTCTCCGCCTCGCCCTCGATGGTGGATTGCTGGATGCGCCGCCCCAGCGCCGGGTTGGCGGCAGCCCAGCGCGCCGGATCATGGATGTCTCCGATCTCCTTGACGGAGTATTCAAACCATGCCGTGCGCTTGGCGCTGCCGTCCAGCGCGCCGGTGCGGATGCGGCGGAAAACCGTGCCGTCGGCGTTCTCATCCGGCGGCGTGCCCAGGTACAGCGTCTGCGGGTTCAGGCTTGCCGAGATTGCGGGCAGGAACGACGCCTGCTGCGTCTCGTCCAGCTCCTGCGCCTCGTCAAAGATCAGCAGGTCGCCGTGCTGGCCGCGTCCGCCGTTGCGGGTTCGCGCCAGAAATTTGATGCGTGCGCCGGACTTCAGGATGATCTGCTCGCGCCCGATGGCCGTCTTGATCTCGGCCACATGGCGGCGCAGCTTCGGCCCCTCAAAGAAGTCGCGCATCTCCTCAAATGTCTCGGTGGCGGTTTTCTGCAGGTGCGCCGTGTAGACGACCTGCTCGTTGTACAAAAGCATTCCCGCCTCACTGCGCGCCTGGATCAGAAGGCTTTTTCCGTTCTGGCGCGGCACGCTGCCGCCTGCGGAGGGCGCAGCCCACTTGCCGGAGGGCGTGCGCCCCAGCCAGTCGTCCAGAATATCGCTCTGCCATGGGTCCAGCACCGTCCCGCCGATGCGCACCAGCTTGGCCGCATCCATCCCGTCGCTGGCGGTATAGTCAGGTGCGACTCTTTCGGACGGCTCCTGACTTCCCATCAGCGGCGCGTTCGCCAAGGATTTCACAGATTTCGTCCTCACTGTTCGCCGCTCCCTCTATCTCCTCGATCTCCCGTACCGTTTCCCGGTACTGCTTTGCCAGCTGCGGCAGCGCCTTGGGGTCGCTGTACCCGTCGATTGCCGCCGCCAGCACCAGCTTCAGGTTTTTCAGCTCCTCAAGCCTTCCGCCCTTCACATTCTTCAGCTTCATAAACACCCCGTGTGTAAATCGGCGCTGGACAGCAGCAGGGTCGCCGTGGGCGGGGGAGGGGGACCCTCCCCACCTACCAGCTGCCGTCCGTAACCTTGGGAATTTTCGTCATTTTTGCACCGAAATCAAGCGAAAAACTCGCTGTTTTGTCTCGTTTTTGCGCATTGCAAAAGTAATGCGCAGCTTGCAGATTGTCCCAATCCTCCGCTGCGGCCCGCGCTGACGGATAACCAAACTGTTTCCATTTGGCAACAGGCTTGATTTCATCCACAACAAAGCTCAGCGGATGCGCCGCATCGCTCGGCTCGTCGTAATGGATCGGCCCGAACCGCCCATGGCAGATGCCGCACTCGCACCCCATGGCCCGGAGTCTGGCCCTATGCTTGCGCCGCAGATTGCCGTTGGCATAGCGGGGGTTGTTTTTCGTGGGGGTCATTTTCATGCACGCCCCTCCCGGTATATTTTCTTGGCCCAGCGTTTTGTGTCCAACGTGGACACGCTGACCCGCCGGGCCTTGGATTGCTTTATAGATGCCCTTGGCCGGACTTGGACCGGCACACCTCAGGCTCTTGCCATTGAGCTACAAGGGCATAAAAATAGCCCGGGTTCTCACCGGGCAGTGGGTGCTTCTCGCGGCCCGCACTGATGCAACAGTGCAGCACCCGTGCCGCTGTTTTGAGAAGGAAATACTATGCGCAACACAAAAGCCGCAAGGAGTTTTACGTTCCTTACGGCTTTTGATGATAGTATTATAACATGGTTTTTTGGCTCTTAGAGATCATTTTACATTATTCTGCTTACTGCTGCTTTTTCTTGTGTATAAGCGATGTAAGAAAATGCCCGCACACACAAAAATAAACAAAGCTACAGCCAACGCAATTCCAAATGTAGCTTCATGGTGTTTCATTGCAAAGCTGAAAGCATCTTTTCCCAGTCCATTACATTCAAAAAACCAAATTCCACAGAAAATAACCAACGCCACAATCAGTACATAATCGCAGAGAAAAACCACTGGGTATCGCTGTACCAAATTCTTTGCGTTTTCATTTACTGGTTTCGGCAGCCCTGTAATTCGTAAAACAAAATACATAAAGCCAAACAGTAGATTCATCAAGCAAAGCGCCCATGCATCCGCTACGATAAGTGTTGGTATAATCGTATTCTTTTCCGACATCGTTGCCTGAAGAGATTGAAAGATACTGTCCAAAGAGGAAATTCCTCCAAATACGATAAACGACAAAGCTGTAAAAATAGCAATCAGACTGACTAATTGTGTAGTCATTTCTTTTGTGACATCTGCACTTTTTGTTTCTACAATTTCTTCAATCTGTTTACGCAAGTCGCTATCACTTTTTGCAGTCATATCCTTTTGACGGATTGCCAGGTTAATATGGTCATATATTTTGACCGCCATTTTTTGTGTGCTTGCTGTGTAATATTTTCCGTCGGACTTTTTCTCATATACAACATTTACGGCTTGCTTAATGTTTGTAATCAGCCGATCTCGCTGCTCTAGCCCAAAAATATAGTCACTAATTGCAGAATATACAAGTCGATTTCCAGCATTGTCAGCAAATTTCGATACTTGAGACAACCATCTTCCAACAGCAAAATCTGTACTGTTAAGTTGCTCGCACAAAGCACGTGACCGCTTTTCCATTTTAGAAGCCGGTGAAGTCTCGTAGATTCTGCCGCTTTTCGCTTCCATGCCAAGCCGTTTCATAACGGTATTTGTTTTCTGATCCAACGTTGTATTCACCATACGGCTTACTCCTGAACATACTGCCGGATTGCATCTTGGCTGATTAAATTATTCATTCCCGGGACATAAGCATCTCGCCAAGGTGCCTGCATATGAGTGATGTTTACCAGCTCTCCCGTTTGTTTCGCTGCGCATGTATCCAACATTAAATCAACAAGATTTTTTTCATCCGCATCGAATTTCTGCTTAGAAACAGAATCGGCAGGAATCATCGTTCCACCGTACACCTTATACTTACGGTAAACATCTGGAACGACTGGGCCATAGTCCCATGCTTCAATGATGTCATTAAAGCATGCATGCCCTAACACTCCCAAAAAAGCACACTGAACAAAATATAGCAGTTTCTGCAAACGAAGATTACTTACAGTTCGCCCTTCTGTTGCCTCATGATTAATGATATACCTTGCTACATCAAGAGCTTTATATACCATACACATGCTCCTTTCTTTACGAAGTGTTATAGTTCATATATTATAACATACTTTGTCAATAGTTTTATCAAAAAATGTATAAACTTTACAACAATCCGAATCCCCGGGCCACATTTTTTATAAATTCTCCATGCCACCTCCTTGCTGTTACATAGCTTACATGGCATTTCATCGCTGCCCCATCCAATGTATGCGTCTTCTTCCAGAAAACCAGCTTGACCATCTCCAGTCGCTCCTCACCGTTTGGCAAGGCCCGTGTCTCCTCAATAGCCTGCCGCACAGCTTCCAGTTCCCGGCGGTTGATCTCCGGTAGTTCCCGCAGGGCGGCATCGGCTACAGGATCACTGGTCTGGCCGTGGGCCCCAGGCATCCCGGTCAGGTTTGGGGACATCTTTGTGCGGCGCAGTTCTTCCTGCCGGGCACACAGTTCCGGGTAACGGCGGATCATGCCCTTTACATAGGGCCACCAATCGTACCTTGGCTTGCTCAATCGTCCTCACCTCCATGCTTATACTCCATGTCAATGCCGACCACCGCATCAACCCGCAGCGCCATCGTCCGCACATCGGACGGCAGGCCGCGCTTGTTCTGGTTGTACATGCACTTCACTTTTTCTCGCTCCTCTCGATGTCCTCGGCAATGTAGCCTTCAATGCCCGCGCCGGTGCTGTACCAGCGCTTGTACCAGTCAAGGGCATTGATGTCTCCGTCCCGGCCTGCGCGCTCGCCGTTCGGCCCGAGGCGCACCGCGAAGCACTCGCGGTATTGGAAGCCGTCCACATGGCCGGAAAAGCGCGTCAGGTCATCCACGGCAATGATAAGCCGCCCGCCGTCTGCCATCTTCCGCTCACGGATCGTCAGGCCCAGGTCCTTCAGCCGCGTCACAAGCGGCCAGCTGTCGAACGCCTCCAGCTCCTGCCGGGCCAGCGCCTGCCACTTTCCGGCCTCCTCCTGCCGGGCACGCTCCTGATCACGCTTGCCCTTCACATCGGCCTTGTACGCCGCCAGATCGTCCTTGTTGATGTACAGGCGCTTGGCGGCATCGAACAAATCTCGTGTAGTGAGTGAGCTTTCGGCAATAACCTCGTTTGTATCCGCCGGGTCCAGCATCCTGACGCGAAAGTTGTAACAACCAGAAGGCTCAATGCGCAGCAGCGCATCCGTCTCACTCTCGGTCAGATCCAGCGTCACCGGCTCCAGCTTTCGGGCATCCAGCCTGTTGTCAGCGTAGTTCCATTCGCTCTTGCGAACATAATCGAGCTTCTTCAGCTGGTCGGCCAGGCCGCACTCGACCAGATACTTGATGGCCGCCCGCCGGGCCATATCGGTGATAGGCGGCATACTGGCGTACTTGTTTTTGGCGTACTCCACCTGCTGCACCTTGTACAGCTTGCTGCACTCATAGGCCCGCGTCATGGTGATCTCGCCGCGCTCCACCATCGCCAGAACCTCCGGCACGCAGTTGCTGACGATGGCATTCAGCCTCCCCAGTGTGCCGGTGCCATCGCCGGTGATGCGGCTCATCTCATCACGGATGCGGCCATCGAGCGCACCCGCCGCCTTTTTGCGTTCGAGTGCCTGCTTGAGTGCCCGGTACTGGCGCAGCCGCTCACCGTCCGTCAGCTCGCGCACCGTGGCGTTGGAGGTTATCAGCGCGATCAAGTCGTCATCCTCGCCCTGACTCTGGCGGATAACGCAGGGCAGGACCTCAAACCCGGCCACGCCCTCGGCAGTCAGGGCCCGGCAAGCTGTCCAGCGCCGGTGGCCGGCCAGCAGCATATACTTCCCGGCCCGGGCGGGCAGAACCTCCAGCGGGCTGCGCAGGCCGCGCTCGGCAATGTCGGCTTTGAGCATCGATACATCTCCGATCTCGTAGATGCTATTCTCCGGGTTCGGCTCAATGTCTGCCGCCGGCAGCATGACGACCTGCATCCGCTGCCCCGCCGGGGCGTTGGCTTTTGTGCTGCCGAGAATGTCGTTGATAGAAAACCCCTTGCTCATCGCTCAGCCCTCCTTGTGCGTGTCCATCTTGGACACGGCCTCATCGACCTCATCTGCCAGGCATCCGTAGTCCAGCGCTGCCGAGCAGTCCGGCTTGTACACCCGCAGCGGCTCGTGGGCGCTCTTCGCCTCGCTGACTTTGACCGTGTAGCGGATAACGGTGTGCAGCATCTCAATGCCCGCCTCGTTGAGCTGGTGAACGACCTCGCCCGCGTACCGCGTTCGGCGATACTTTGTCATCAGCGCGCCCATCACCTTGAGGTGCGGGTTGTAGTACATCTGCACCTGTTCGATCTGGTCGATGATCTCCCGCATGCCATCGCAGGCCCACTCATCGCAGTCTACCGGGATGATCACCCAGTCCGCAGCCGTCAGCGCGTTGATGCTGCCCATGTCCAGATCCGGCGGGCAGTCCATCAGGCAGTAGTCGTATTTGCCCTCCACCGGCTCCAGACGGTTCCGTAGGTAGAACTGCCGCGGGCCGGTATCCTGAATCATCTCGCGGTTTGCCTTGAGCATCCGCATGTCGCAGGGGAGAAGGGCAACCGCCGGGATTGCCGTCTCCACAATGGCGTCCCTCACCATGGCCACGCCCAGCAGCACAGACGACACGCAGGGCCTGTCGTAGTCGGCCACGCCGAAGAACTTGCTCGTGTTGCCCTGCTTGTCGAGGTCCACCACCAGAACGCTCTTGCTCTTGGCGGCCAGCTCGGCTGCCAGGTTGCAGGCGGTGACGGATTTCCCGACGCCGCCCTTCAAGTTGATAATTGCAATGCTGATCATAGTAATCCTCCTGTCCCGCCGGGGCGGCGGGTGTTATTGCGGCCAGTTCATCTGGTCGATTTCTTCGTATTCCTCTTTCGGGGTCGGCTGCCATTGATGGTATTGGGGCTGCCATCGCATTGACACAACGCCCGTCGGCCCCTCGCGGTTCTTGGCATACATCACGGCGGTATCCTGATAGGCGTCCTCGCCGCGCAGTTCGGTGCTGTCCTCGGTGCGCCTGTTCTCCACAAAGATCGCGCTGTTGGCGTCCTGCTCAATCGTGCCGGAGCCGCGCAGATCCTCCAAATTGCAGAAGCGGCCCTCGTTGCCCTTCACGCCGGCGCGGTTGATCTGGCACAGCTCCACAACCACGATGCCCATCTTCATGGCGGCCACCTTCAGCCGCCGGGTGATCTCGCTGACGCGCTGGTACTCGGTCTGGCGCGGGTCGGTGGGACTTAACAGGCCGATGTGGTCGATGAACGCAATGTCCGGCTTGTACTGCATGAGCTTGGCCTCCAACCCGTCAATCGTCAGGTTGCTGTCGGCGTCCAGCATCATGTTGTGATGCTGGCGCAGCCGGGCGGCGGCATTGTTGATGATCTCCCGCTCACGCGGGGCCAGGCTCTTGTTGGTGAGTTTGCCGGAGTCGATGCGCGCAACCTTGGACAGGATCCTGTCCATCAATGCCTCCGCCGTCTCCTCCAGCGTGAGGTAGTAGACCTTGTACCGCTTCGAGAGCCGGGCCGCCAGATTCAGCGAGAAATCCGTCTTGCCGCACCCGGGCCGCCCGGCCACAACGCAGACGCGCTGCCGACCAAAGACGCCGTACCGGTCCAGCTCCGGCCAACCCAGTTTCAGGCTGTCGTCCGGCTCATCCAGCCGGGCCAGCGCGGAATCCAGCACCGCGTCAAAGTCCCGGGCCGTGCTGTCGGTCTGGGTGCTGCGGATGGCATCCTGCACCGCCAGCGTGCGGCGCAGCTGGCGGCAGACGCCGTCGCTGTCCATGGCATCCTTGGCCATGCACTTCATCAGGTCGCTCTGCAAAAGCGAGTAGCGGTAGTCCTCCAGAATCTGCGCCGCATAGCTGCCGACGTTGGAGACACTGGGGCAGGTCTCGGCCATTGCCACAACACCGGGCCTGATCACATCCGCCGGGCAGCCCGCCGATGCCCGGTTGATGACCGTGATGACGTCCACCGGCTCCCCGGCCATGGTGAGCTGCTGCACCGCGCTGAACACCGCGCGGCTCACGCCCTCGTCGAACATCCCGGGCACCAGCTTGATGATGTACTCCCGTGCGCGGGCCGGGTCCATGAGCGCCGCGCCCAGGAACGCCCGCTGCGTCTGCTGCTGTCGGCTTATAGTTGCACGTTCCATTCAGAAGCCTCACAAAAAATCAAGTATGTCGGTGTCCGGCCCGATCTCACGCGGGCGGTCCTCCGTGCTGGCGGGGCGCTGGGTGGGGACGGCATCCACAAAATCCTCCTTCAGGGCGAACAGCCCCTCCCATCCGCGCAGGATGCTCTGCTCGAGCACTGCGGCCATGTAGCCGTAGCGGTCACGCACGCCCGCCTCGTCGGCCAGCTGGTTGAGCTTGTTGCAGGCCAGCGACGCGGCGTTGACGGTCAGCGGATGCTTGCCCGCGGCCCGGGACTCCTCAAATGCGAGCAGGGCCTCCGTCAGCCGTTTATTTCCCGGGAAGGCATCCCGGAAAATATCGGAAACGCTCGCGCGCGCGCCCGCACGCGTATTGTTCTCTCTTGTATTGTTATTCTTGTATTGTTCTAGGCGACATTTTTGTCGGGGGGTAGGCGACATTTTTGTCGGGGTGGGTGCGACATTTTTGTCGCCCGCCGACACTGGGTGTCGCTCACCGACATTTTTGTCGGTCTCTGTTTCCGGGGCTTTCTCATGCGCTGCATCTGACAGCGGGGAGATGCGCCGCTGCATTGCGGCACCGTCCCGGACATTGGTCACGGCCACATAGCCCAGCTCCTGCAGGTGCTTCACCCAGCGCTGCACGGTGCGGTCGCTCGTGTCGTACAGCTCGCTGAAATAGCCGTTGCCGGCGTAGCAGTACCCGCACTGGTCGGACAGGGCGGTGATCTCTGCAAAGAAAACCTTCTCGGACGCACTGAGCCGCCTGTCGTACCGTACCGGAGAGGGAAGAATAGCGTAAAATCCGGGTTTTTCCATAGCTTGGCCTTTCTAAAAATGGCTGACCTTAACACAGGGGTGCGCCGCGCTCTTTTCGGCGCATCCCTGCAAGGTCATTTTTCAATTTTTCAACGTTTAAAAGGGGAGGTCGCCCTCATCCTCGATCATGGCGAAGTCGTCACCCGGCCCGCGGCTGTACTCCGGTGCGGGCGCACCCGCTCTGAGCCCCTCAGTGGGAGCTGAAAGAGCCCCTGCGTTGTCGGCCTTGCTGCCGCAGAAGTTGATGTTATTGGCCACAACCTCCAGCACGGTGCGGTTGGTGCCGTCCCTGGCCGTGTAGGTGCGGCTCTGGAGCCGTCCATCCACCGCTACCATCTGGCCCTTAGCGATCCATTTATAGGCGAACTCGGCAGCGCGCTCCCATGCAATGACGGGAATCCAGTCCGCCACGCTCTTGCCGTTGGCGTCCCTGCGCCCGCGATCCACAGCCAGGGTGAACGTCGCCACTTGCTTACCGGTGGTCGTCTGCCGCAGCTCCGGGTCCCGGGCCAGGCGGCCCTGCAATGCACAGATATTCAGCATCAGATCATCACCACCACACTGCCGCGCTCCACCAGATCGGCCAGCTGCTCGCCCAGATAGGCGGCGATGTTGCGCTTTGCCTCAAGCTTCCACGCACCGCCGTCAGCCTCGTACAGTGCCGGGCGGCCCTCTTTGTCGAGGCGCAGCAGGAAGTCGCTGGCGGGCTGCTCGACCTCAAGGAAAGTGCGGTAGGGCTGCAGATGGACGATGGGCTGCACCGTCTGCTGCTCCTTCAGCACAGCGCCGGTGCGGACGCTGACCTCTTGGCTGATCCCGTTGTCCACACTGGACACGCCCTGATTGACGTCAATGCGGCTCAGCAGCGCCAGCAGGTAGTCCCTGTCCTCGGTGACGGCGTACAGGCTCTGCAGTTCGATAACGGCGTGTTCCTGGCTCATCTCCTGGTTGACGGTAATGTCCGGCACGTCGCTCACCGCCTCATACAGCGGCAGGCGGCTGTACTGTGCGTAGTCGCGGCCCGTGTAGGTGCTGTCCACTACGACCCGCCGGGCGCTGTCCACACGCACATACAGCCGGGGAGAGTGGTCGATGCCCTCGGTGCGGATCAGCTTGACCAGCGCCTCCAGAGTATCCACCGAGTACCGTTCCGGGAGTTCAACCTCCGGCTTGACCTCGTGCAGGTAGGTGGAGCAGAACTGATGCCCGCTGCGCGTTTCCAGGGTGAAGGGGGTCGCCAGCTCCACAATGCGGTCAATAGCGTCTTTCAAAAAGCTGTTTTCCATTTTCTTTGTCCTTTCTGTGTCAGTATCCGGCACGGCCTACGCGGGCCATAGCCGGTACGGGGGCTTCGTCTCCGTCCATGTTTACCTGCCCGGGCACCTGCGGCGTCATCTCGGCCAGCAGCAGGCTGCCGTCCCGCGCCTTGGTAATGCACAGGGACGTGCGCACCGGCTGGATCGGCGCGAGGGTGGTCTTTGCCTGCGCGTCCATGCCGATCTGCTGGCGGTAGTCATCCGGTGCAAAGGTCAGCGTGATGGTGATCTTGCGCTTGGCGGTTGCCGCGGTGTTAGGGTCCATGATGTTCGCCACGACCCGCTCAACCTCATAGTCTGTGATCTCGGCAATGGCGCCCATCGCCATCTCCAGCACGCTCTTTTTGTTTACGATCTGGGGCATTACTCATCACCTCCAACTTTTACGCCCTCGCTCTGATAATGCCGCTTCATCATGATATAAGCGGCCTTCTCGGCCTCAAGGTCGCCAGGGTGTTCTCTGCACATCCTCTCGATCAGTTCATCGCGCCAGAAATGCAGAGCCGCGCACAAAAAAGGGATATCCGGGCCAGACAGTCCCGCCTCGCCGTTCAGCGCCGCGAGGACGACATCCAGCGCCTCTTCTTGGACGGCTTCAATCTGTTTGGGGCTTACTTCTCCGCCCAGAACTTGCGTCTTAATAATGTTATCGACGCTTTGCAGCCTGGGTTTATGCCATACATTCATCGTCTGCATCCTCCTAAAAACTAAATTTCTTCCCCAAACACCTTGGCAAAACTGCCGGGGCCGTGGAGATCATCAAAAGCAAATTGTGCCGCCTGTTCCAACTCCCGCCGGGCGGCGGGGTCAAAATGGACGCCCAGGGGCGGCTCATTGTGATGGTTGTGGCACAGCCAGACCTTGAGGCCGTACTGTTCGGACAGTTCGCGCCGTCCGCGCCCGAATAGGATGTGATGCTCCTCCAGGCCGCGCGCGGTGCGCAGGTTGTAGAACCGTCGGCAGAGGTAGCACTCTTTATCGTTTTGCAGTATGCTTTTTGCCATGGCGCTCCTCCAGTCCGTTGACGGCATCCACCGCCTGGCGCACATCACCAACGGGCAGCTCCACCGTCGTCCAGCGGCAGCCGCACATCATGCAGACGCGGCGGCGGTATATCCGCCGGGTCCCCTTGGCGCGGGTGTCGATGACGCGCACCTGGCTGCTGTTGCACTTAATGCAATCCATCGGTGCGCCTCCAGTCTCGGTATTGCTCGGTGGTTTCGGCATCGTCCACGCCGGCCTCGCTCAGCCGGTCAAAGATTCGTTCGATGAAGTCGTGCATCTGCTGCCGGTCAAAGTTGCTGCTGCCCAGACCCAGGCGGGCCATACAATAGCCATCGTCCAGCAGCTCCACCATCTGCACAACGCGGTATGTGTTGCGCAGGGCGGGCAGGGCCTTGACCGGCACGCGCCAGGTCTCGACCTCTGCGCCGAACTCGCCCAGCAGATCAAGATAACACTGTTCGGCAGTTACCCCGCCGGGCGTGTCGCCGCTCAACGCCAGCGCCAGCCTGTTCAGCAGCGCCCACATGAGGCGGTTCTGATCCAGTGTACGCTTGTTCTTCACCGGGCGGATGTCGATCTCCACGCATAGGGGCTGCCCCCGCGCGCGGCGCTCCAGCTCGGAGTGCATCCGCTGGGCCTCCAGGCGATACGCGCCGTCAATCGTCAGCCCGTCCATGTCGTTGACTAAGGGCTGGCCCGTTGGGATGTACCAGGCGGCCACATGGGCGATCAGCTGGCTTGCCATGTGATCACGCTCCCATCACGCTTGCGCACCCTCAGCGATGCCACGCTGCCGTCACCGTTGTAGGTGATGTCGTCCAGGGTGAGGGCATCGTCCAGAACGTAGCGCTCAATGATGTTGGTGCCGGGCTTGCCCTGGGGGACGATGTGGACCTTGCTGGCCGGGATGCGCAGCGGCGGCAGATTCAGCACGCCCGCGCCGATGCTCCAGGCGGCAGCAGCGGCCAAAAAGCTGCCGTCTGCCTCGTTGGTGGGCGCGTCGCTGCTCACGCGGTAGGTGCTGGGGCAGGGGGCGTCCTTTGTGATGTCGGCCAGGGCCACGGCGCAGTACAGATACCGCCCGCAAACGTAGTGCCGCACACTGTAGCCCGCCAGCCCGCCGGGCATACGCTCACAGCACTCCTCCAGATGGGCGCGCACGGCGTTGACATCCGGCCACAGCTTGATGCGCACGCCCTCGGCGTCCACCTCCAGGATGCTGAGCGTGACCTCGTCAGCTGTCAGCAGGGCGAGGTTTTTGGGGGTCTCATTCTTCTCCATGTTTATCCTCCATTTCCGGGCCGATGTAGACACCGGCCTCATTGTAGTTGTTGGGGTCGGCCATCGGGCTGTCCCAGCCGCACACGGCCCCGCCGTACATAGCAGCAGCCTGGGCGCGGGTGACGCCCGCTTCATCGTTCAGTGTGTCCACGGCCTCTTGCTCCACCACACCGAACAGGGCGCGCTCCCCGCGCACGATGCGGACGATGTTGTTAGTGTAGCGGCTGCGGGCGTAGGCGTAGGCGGGCAGCCCCGCCTCATCATAGGTCATTTTCATGAGCTTGGTCTCCTTTTTCGGTTTTGGCCGCTTGTGCGGCATACCGGCGGCAAGCGCCGGGTGTTTCTTTCTCCAGCTGCACACTCTATGTCGGATTACCTCCGGCGTCACGGTCTGGGTGTAGCCCATCATCCTGCACACGCTGCTGATCCGCGCGCCGCCGTAGTAGTACAGGATGCTTTCCAGCATCACCTCCGGCGGCACAGGGTTGTAGATGCGCTCAGCAGACGGGCCGCGGGATTGCTTATTCTGGGGATGCGCCGCGCGGAAAGCGTCAAGACTGGCATAGCCCAGACTTTCCAGCAGGGTGCCCTCGGCCACGCTCAGACACTCGGCGCAGATTCTCAACTGGCGGCGGGCGTTGGTGCAGTTCCTAAGCCTGGATTGCACCCAGGCCAGATCATCCGTTGTCATCAGCAGATCTGTCTTGCCAGCGCGGTGGCCGGGATGCGCTTGTCGCGCCCGGCCCCGATCCAGCCATCAAAGTTGCGGCAGACCTTGCGCGCGGCGTAGGGGTCTGTGCCGTAAACGATGTGTGCGGCCTCGGGCACTGTCACCAGCTCGCCCGCAGCCTCATGCCGGATGCGCTCCAGCGCATCCCGGTAGCCTTGCTTTTCGCGTGCCATGCTTACCTCCTTTGTGTATCCACGGCCAGGTCGCCCACCAGCGACTTGGTCTTTTCGATTGTCCTTACCAGCTCGTGCGCTTTATCAAGGGCTTCATCCATGCCGTCCAGCTTGACGGCTACGGTTATAGCTGCAGCCACCTTCTCGGGAGGTGAGGCGGGGAACAGCAGCTCCTGAGGGGTTGTGTGCAGGGCCTGCGCAATAGCGGCGACCTTGGACAGCGGCAGATCGACCTTGCCCAGCTCGACCTGTGACATCATCGACCTGCCTTTGTAGCCGACGGCCCGGCCCAGCTCCTCCAGCGTCAGCCCGTTGGCAATGCGAAGCTGACGGATCCTGTCGTACACTCCGTTCATCTGTATCAACTCCTTTGCGTGTCCAAGGTGGACACGCGCTTGTCACTTATCGTGACATTTTTAGGCGTAAAAAATCTCCTCCACGGTTTTCTCGTAATACTGCGCGATTTTACGCTTTGTTTCATCGCGGGGGATTCTAGCGCCAGTCTCGTACATCGCCAGTGCAGAAACGCTTACACCCAGCGCTGTTGCAACCTCGGCGCGCGGTCGAGCACCCCGCAGTTCAACCAATGTTTGCGCAATCTTCTCCGAATCCATCAGAATCACCTCGCTTTCATTTGTCACGAACCGTGACTATATATACAGTATATCACGCTCTTGGCATTTGTCAACACATTTCGTGACATTTTGCGGTTGACTTTCTCACGATTCGTGATATTATAAGATTAGTACACAGAGAGGATTGACTTCGTATGGCTAAATTTTCGGCAATTATAAAATCCCTCCGCATCGAGAGAGGCATAACGCAAGAGCAACTCGCTGCCTTGCTAAAAGTATCCCGCAGTACGATAGGCATGTATGAAACTGGCAGCCGCGAACCAGATTTTGAAACGCTTGAAGCTATCGCAGACATTTTCAATGTCGACATGGATTATCTCATGGGGCGATCAACCGTAGAACGGAAAAATCCTGTTGCCGCTACCCCCATCCCCGCCGGGTTCCAGCCGCTGCCGAAGCGGGACCGCATCCCGCGTGTGGGGCAGATTGCCTGTGGCACACCCATCCTCGCGGAGGAGAATGTCGAGGCCTACGATGAAGTCCCCAGCGATTGGCACGCCGACTTCACGCTGCTGTGCCAGGGCGACAGCATGGAGCCAAAAATCAAAGACGGCGATGTCGTAGCCATCCACAGCCAGCCGATGGTCGAGAACGGCGAGGTCGCCGCCGTCCTGATCGATGGCGAGGCCACCCTCAAGCGCGTGTTTCTGTTCGATGACCACATCGAGCTTCGCGCAGAAAACCCCACATTTCCGACTATCCTGCGCATCGGCGAAGATATGAACACCATCACCATCGAAGGCAAAGCCGTCGGCCTGTGCCGCAAACTGTAAAAAGCCTCAAAAAACAAAAACACCTTGATTTTGTGTGTAAAACAGGTATAATCAAATAAACAAGTCCAAATAGAGTCACTTTTTGGACTTGTTCCCATGGATTTGCATATTTTTCATGTGAAAATCTCGTATTTTTATTTAGAAGGGAGGCGCTAGCAATGCCTTATGAATCGTTATATAAATTGAAATATTCACAACCCGGACAGTACGAATCCATTTATCGTAATCGGTTTCAGGACGCTGATACAATACATTTAGATTTCTGCATACACGATAATCCGGCATTTATTTGTCCTACATTGGAAATAATGCAGCTGATTGTCAAAATTCATAAAACAGATAAACAAGTTCGGGCACTACGTAATGAACTTCCGGGAGTAGCTATTCAGCAGTTTACAAGCAGATGCTTAGTTGATGAAATTGTATTAACAAACGACATCGAAGGCGTAAACAGCACCCGGCACGAAATACGGGAAGTTATTGAAAAACTGGAAAATAAGAAATCTGATAAGCGTTTTTATGGATTAGTAATGAAGTATGCAATGCTTTCTAACAGGGAAAGCATAAAGCTGGATACTTGCGAGGATGTGCGCAATATTTATGATGATCTCGTTTTGAAAGAGGTCATTGAAGAGAATCCTCACGATATGCCTGATGGAAAATTGTTTCGGAAAGAATCCGTCTCTGTTACAAATGCCGCACAAAAGGAAATCCACCATGGGCTTGTACCTGAAAGCGCAATCCATGATGCAGTTGAAAAAGTTCTCGCATTTCTTAAAGATGATTCCGTTGATTTGTTGATACGGATTGCGGGGGCGCACTACCTGATTGGCTATATACACCCATTTTATAACGGGAATGGGCGCCTCTCGCGTTTTATCAGCAGTTTTTTGCTCGCACAGGAACTCGATCCGCTGGTTGGTTACAGATTGTCATATACGATAAAAGAAAACCTAAAGCAATACGGCGACAGCTTCAAGTTATGTAATGACCCAAGAAATCGTGCAGATATGACCCCCTTTGTGTTATGGTTTTTGGAAATTGTTTTAGAAGCCATCAATAAGCTTCAGCAAGCGCTTGTGCAGCGTGCAGACGATTTGCAGATTTACAGCCAACGCGCCAATCAGGATGAAATTCTTAACTCCAAGAAAAATAAGGAGCTTGCTTTCTATCTTGTGCAAGCCAGCTTATTTTCAGAAGCTGGCATTGCAAGGAAAGACTTGATTGCGCTGGTAGGCGTTTCAAAATCGACAATCGTCACGCGGTTACATGATCTCGAGGAAAACAATTACCTGATTATTCAAAGAATCGGCAAGGAAAAGTATTATAAACTCAATCTGGATCGCCTGAAGTAAAAAAAACGCTCCACGGCTGCAACCGTGGAGCGTTCAGAAAAGCGGCTCGCCCAAACGGGGTCATCGCACACCTAGCATTTGCGATTATACCTCTTTTGGCCGCACTTGTAAAGTGTATCGCAAGGAGGTTTTTACATGGCAAAAACAAAAAAACGCGCGGACGGCCTAATCGAGCGCTGCCGCGTCATTGATGGCAAGACCCGCCACTTCTATGGCCGCACCGCAAAGGAGGTGCAGGCCAAGCTTGACGCGGCCCTCATAGAGGCCAGCACCCGCCGGGACAGGGGAGACCCCTTCTGCGAGGTCGCAGAGGCGTTCTGGCGCGCCAAGGAGCCGTGCATCAAGTATGGCTCCCGCCGGGGCTACCGCCACAAGGTGGAGCTTGCCAAGGGCTGGTTTGAGGGGCAGGGCATGCGCGAGATCACCAGCACCGACATCAACCGCGAGCTGATGCACATGGCCGCGCAGGGCTACGCCTACAAAAGCATTGCCGGGCAGAAGTCGGTGCTCTCCCTGATCTGGCAGTATTGGTGCGCCGAGATGCACGGCGACGCGAACCCCTGCACGCTGCTCAAGCTGCCGCAGGGCCTGCCCCAGACCAAGCGCCGCGCCCCCACAGAGCAGGAGATCGCCGATGTTAAGGCCCACCCCGAGGGCTTCGGTCTCTGCCCAGCCATCATGATGTACGCCGGCCTGCGTCTGGGCGAGGTGATGGCGCTGCAAAAGAAGGACCTCGCTGACGGCGCGATCCGCGTGCGCAAGGCCGTGGTCTGGCACAACAACTACCCCGAGCTGGAGGAGCCGAAAACCGACAGCGCCTACCGCACCGTGCCGATCCTCAAGCCCCTGCAGGATGCGCTCGGCAGCCGACTGGACGATCTGGCCGATGATGATTTCATCTTTGGCGGCAAAAAGCCCATGACGAAGAGCCGATACCAAAACGCCTGGCTGCAATACTGTATCAGCATCGGCCACGCCCACGACAGCGGAAAGCGCTACAAAACCGGCAAGAAATCGAAGGACGGTGCGCCCCTGTACAAGACGATCATGGAGCCGGACTTCACCGCGCACCAGCTCCGGCATGAGTTCGCCAGCACGCTGGTACAGTGCGGCATCAGCCCGCAGGTCGCCAAGGAGCTGATGGGCCACGCCGACATCCTGACAACCCAGCGCTGGTACGCCGAGGCCAAGGCCAGCGCAGTCGATGAAGCCACACGGATCCTCAACGCGCACTTCACCTCATAAACCGCATTGGTTCGTATATTTTTCGTAAACAATCAATCTTCCACACCCTAACGCACATTGTAACAAATTCAAATCTCTCTTACTCCGCCAAATCAGCCGATATTTAACGCTAACACGTTGAATATCGGCTGATTCTTTTTATATTTTCCGTTCGTAAACATTCGTAAAAAACGCCCTAAAGCACCAGAAAACGCAACGGGTGCCTACGTCGGTGCCTACACACAATCTTCGTATCGTACTACCGTTTCCGTGCCATCCCGGAAACGGTTTGTCTCCAACCTCTCTCCGCATTTTTCAAACACTTTCCCCGATAAACGTAAAACTTATCAGGGAGGTGTTGTTATTCTTAACATTTTCTTCCTTTTCTGCCCGTGCCTTGCAATCCCGCGCCAAATCCGCTATACTCATTCTATACCATTCTATAAGTGAGGTGTCCGTTATGCGGTTATTTGATGTGCTCGGCCCGGTCATGACGGGGCCGTCCAGCAGCCACACGGCGGGTGCGGTGCGCATCGGCAGCACGGCGCGGCGGCTCTTGGGGGAGCAGCCTGCCGAGGCCGAGATCCTGCTTTACGGCAGCTTTGCCGCCACGGGGCGCGGCCACGGCACGGACCGGGCGCTTGTCGCCGGGCTGCTGGGCATGCAGCCGGACGATGACCGCATCCCGCACAGCTTTTCCATTGCCAAGGAGGCCGGGCTGCACTTTAAGATCGGCACCACAAACCTGCGCGGTGCGCACCCCAACACGGCGGTGCTGCGGCTGACCGGTGCGTCGGGCCGTAAGCTCGAGGTCGTCGGCGCGTCCATCGGCGGCGGGCGGATCAACATCTGCCAGATCGACGGCATCACGACGAATTTTGGCGGAGACCACAACACGCTGATCGTCCACAACCAGGACACGCCCGGCCATGTGGCAGCCGTCACCACCTGTTTGAGCCAGCACGGCGTCAACATTGCCACGATGCAGCTCTACCGCTCGACGGCGGGCGGCTACGCCGTCATGGTGCTGGAGTGCGACGAGCCTATCCCGGACGAGATCGCCGGGCAGCTGGGCAGCCAGCCGGGCATCGTCAAGGTCACGATTCTGAATCTGTAAGGGGGCGGGAAAGATGGCATTTTCATCCGTGCATGAGATGATCGACCTCTGCAAGGAGAGCGGCAAGCCGCTGTATGAGGTTATCCTTGAGAGCGATCTGGCCGAAAGCGGCCTGACCCGCGCCGAAAGCGAGGCCGAGATGCACCGTCTGTGGGCAGTCATGCAGGCCACCAGCGACGGCTACTGCGGCGCAGACCGCTCGATGAGCGGCTTTGCGGGCGGCGACGCGGCCAAGGTCAACGCGGCAGCGGCGCGCGGCGTGCTCTACGCCGACGGCTACTTTGCCGACGTCATGGCCGAGGCACTGAAAACCGCCGAGTGCAACGCCTGCATGAAGCGCATCGTGGCCGCGCCCACGGCGGGAAGCTGCGGCGTGCTGCCTGCGGTCCTGCTGCCGCTGCAGCGACGCGGGCTGGCCGACGAGGCCGCCGTGCACCGCGCCCTGTATATCGCTGCCGGGTTCGGGCAGGTCGTTGCCGCGCGTGCCACGCTGGCCGGGGCCGAGGGCGGCTGTCAGGCCGAGGTCGGCGCGGCCAGCGGCATGGCCGCCGCGGCGCTGGTGGACATCAAGGGCGGCACGGCAGAGCAGTGCGCCGAGGCGTTCGCCATGGCGCTGACCAACCTTGAGGGCCTTGTCTGCGACCCCGTGGCAGGTCTTGTGGAGATCCCCTGCATCAAGCGCAACGTCATCGGTGCCATGAACGCGGTCTCCGCCGCCGACATGGCGCTGGCCGGGGTCGTGGGGCACATCCCCGCGGACGAGGTCATTGACGCGATGGCCGAGGTCGGCAACGCGATGAGCAAGGACCTGCGCGAGACCGGCATCGGCGGTCTGGCCGGCACCCCCACGGGCCGCGCCATCTGCGAGATCGTGACGATGGACAACGGGGAAGAGGAAGATTGATATTTTACGGCGGTAAACCGGCGGGCGCACAGCACCGCAACCACTGCCCCAACTGCCTGACCAGCCTGCATCTGGACAATGAACCCGGGGACCGCGCCGCGGACTGCGGCGGGCAGATGAAGCCCGTGGCCGTCTGGGTGCGCAAGGGCGGCGAGTGGGCCATCATCCACCGCTGCCGCCTCTGCGGCAAACTGACATCCAACCGCATCGCCGCGGACGACAACCCGATGCTTCTCATGAGCATCGCCATGCGCCCGCTCTGCACCCCGCCGTTCCCGCTGGAGCGCATCAAGGAGATGACGGCACTGATGGGCGGGGAGGGGCGTATCCGGTAATGCGGAGCGTCGGAGACGCCGACCCCTGCACTGACCCCGACACAATTTTCCGTTTACAAATTTCGCCAATGTGCTATACTGAATAAAAAACATCAGGAGGAAATTCTTATGAACGTGAACGATCCGCGCTGGGCGTCCATTGACGCCTTTGTGGAGGAAAACCGCGACAACATCCTGCGCGACATCACCCGTCTGGTGGCCGTGCCCAGCGTGGAGGGCGCACCCGAGCCGGGCGCACCGTTCGGCCCCGGCCCCAAGGCCGCGCTGGCCAAGGCGCTGGAGATCGCCGACGAGCTGGGCCTGGACACCTTCAACGCCGACAGCTACATCGGCTGGGCCGAGACGGGCAGGATCGCCGACGGCCAGAAGTTCCTGGCGACCATCACCCACACCGACGTTGTGCCCGAGGGCAACGGCTGGGACGCCGACCCCTACACGGTCCGCGTGCGGGACGGCTGGCTGCTGGGCCGCGGCGTGGCCGACGACAAAGGCCCAAGCATCCTTTGCCTGTACGCGCTGAAGTACCTGAAGGACAGCGGCGCGGCACTGAAATACCCCGTGCGTGCCCTGCTGGGTGCCAACGAGGAGACGAACATGCACGACGTAGACTACTACGCCGAGCATTACCCGATGCCCGCCTTCTGCTTTACGCCGGACGCCGAGTTCCCGGTCTGCAACGGCGAGAAGGGCGGCTTCAACGGCGAGCTCGTCAGCCCGAAGTTTGAGAACGGCATCATCACGGCGTTCGAGGGCGGCGTCGCCCACAACGCCGTGCCGGACCGTGCCTCCTGCACGGTGCAGGTCGGCGCGGGCGCACTCGTCCAGACCGAGGGCGTGACCTTCGAGGCAGGGGAGGGCGGTGCCACCGTCATCCGCGGCTGGGGCAAGAGCGGCCACGCCGCCATGCCCGAGGGCACGGTCAACGCCATCAGCCTGATCGTCAACTGCCTGCTCAAGAGCGGCGTCTGCACCCCGCAGGAGGAGGCCTACCTGAACGTGCTGCACACGCTGCACGCCGACACCGACGGCAGCGCGCTGGGCATTGCGGCGGACGACGGCCTGTTTGACCCGCTGACCATCATCGGCGGCACGATCGAGATGGCTGACGGCGTCATCCGCCAGAGCTTTGACTGCCGCTACCCGACGAACACCGACCCCGAAAAGATGACTGCCGCCATCCGGAAGGTCTGCGGCGGCGCGGCCACGCTGGAGAACGTCAGCAGCCGCGTGCCGTTCTACATCGACGCGGACAGCCCGGCCATCCAGACGCTCATCAACACCTACAACGACGTCACCGGCGAGGGCAAGAAGCCCTTTACGATGGGCGGCGGCACCTATGCGCGCCACTTCCCCTATGCCGTCAGCTTCGGCCCCGAGCACACCGACATTGAGATCCCGTCCTTTGCGGGCCCGATGCACGGCGCGAACGAGGGCACCCCGTTTGAGAAGCTGGTCGAGGCGCTGAAGATTTATATTCTGGCGCTGCTGCGGCTGCAGGAGATCGAGCTGTAAATAAAAAAACGGACAACTGCTGTTTTAGGTAGTTGTCCGTTTTTTGTTTTCTACCCTGGGAAGGCAGTATTGTAGGGAGGGGTCTTGACCCCTCCGCGGCGGCCAGAGGGCTGGCCGCCCCACAAGCCCACAGAAGCCCCGTTGCACGCTATGACAGTTACCCGCAGCCGGGAGGGATAAATCCGCCCCTACGATTGTCCTGTAGGGGGCAGCGTCCCCGACGCCCCGCAGGTCAGCAGCAGTCAACGGGAAGGACGTAGGGCGGCCTGCCCACAGGCCGCCGCAGCAGCTTGCGTGGCCTCACAGTTCCATTGTGCGGCCTGCGGCCTTCCCGCAAAGGGTCGTTTGCCTTACACGCGCGGGCCGGGCATGCCCGGCCCCTACCATATCGTCCCCGGAGGAATATTCCATCCGGGGCTTTTTCTTTGTAAGATTGTTAATTTTTATACAGCCTTTTATTCTGCGGCGATTGCCCAAATTGTTGCAAATCTTGCGTGTTCGATGCAAAATCGACCTTTTGTCATACTTGGTTGCTTGACATGCTTTTGAAAAATGGTACAATAAATCCGTATAGTTATCCACCACGGGCGGGGGAGCAGAAATCCCGTCCGCGGCGAGAAAAATCAGAGAAACGGGGGAAATCAGATTGTTCAAGTCCCTAAAGCGCTCTGCCAAGGGTGCTGCCGTACCGCACACGAAGGCGACAGCCGGGCAGCCGACCAACAAGATGCCGGTGCCCGAGCACGTCGTCATTCCCATGTCGATGCACATCGGCGCGCCCGCGGAGCCTGTCGTCAAAAAGGGCGACACCGTCATGGTCGGTACCGTGATCGGCAAGGCCGGCGGCTTTGTATCCGCCAATATCTACTCCAGTGTGTCCGGCACTGTGCAGGACATTGCACCGCTGCGCATGGTCAACGGCGCGATGACGACGGCTGTCGCCATCAAGACCGACGGTGCGCAGACCGTTGATCCGGCCTGTGTGCCGCCCGTCGTCACCGACAAAGCCAGCCTGCTGGCTGCCGTGCAGGCCTGCGGCCTGGTGGGTGTCGGCGGTGCCGGCTTCCCGACGCATGTCAAGCTGGCGGCCAACACCATCGACACGCTGCTCATCAACGCTGCCGAGTGCGAGCCCTACCTGACCACCGACTGCCGCGAGATGCTGGAGTGCAGCGACACGATCATCTCCGGCATCACCGCTGTCATGAAGTACTGCGAGATCCCGCACTGCATCATCGGCATTGAACGCAACAAGCCCGAGTGCATCGACCTGCTCACCTCGCTGACCCGCGAGATGAAGGGCGTCGAGGTCAAGGGCCTGCCGATGCGCTACCCGCAGGGCGCCGAGAAAACGCTCGTCGAGACCTGCACCGGGCGCGAGGTGCCGCAGGTCGGCCCCTCCGGCAAGCCGGGCCTGCCCGCCGACGTGGGCTGCGTCATCATGAACGTGACGAGCGTCTCCACGCTGGGCAAGTTCCTCAAGACCGGCATCCCGCTGGTGACGAAGCGCGTCACCGTCGAGGGCGACGCCATCGCCAGGCCCCAGAACATCGAGGTGCCCATCGGCACGCTGTACCGCGACGTCATCGACGCCTGCGGCGGTGTCAAGGAGGGCGTCGAGCTGGGCAAGATCATCTTCGGCGGCCCGATGATGGGCGGCGCTGCACCCAGCGCCGACTTCCCGGTGCTCAAGCAGAACAACGGCCTGCTGCTGTTCAGCAAGAAGGCCGCCGCGCTGCCCGAGCCGTCCGCCTGCATCCGCTGCGGGCGCTGCATCGAGGCCTGCCCGATGGGTCTGGAGCCCGTCGTCATTGCGCAGGACTTTGCCAACAAGGACTTTGCTGCGCTGAAAGCACGCTGCGTGGATCTCTGCGTAGCCTGCGGCAGCTGCACCTATGCCTGCCCGGCCAAGCGCCCCGTCAGCCAGACGATGGGCCTTGCCAAGGGCTGGTACATGGCCGAGCTGCGGAAAGGAGGCAAATAACCCATGGAAGATCGTCTGATCGTTACCGCCTCGCCGCATATCCGCGATACATCCACCACCCGCGGGCTGATGGGCAATGTTGTCATTGCGCTGCTGCCCGCCGTGCTGGCCGCGGGTCTGATCTTCGGCGTGCAGGCGCTGGTGCTGGTCGCTGTGACCACCCTGGCCTGTGTGGCGTTTGAGTACATTTATGAAAAGCTGCTGAAAAAGCCCAACACCGTGGGCGACCTGTCCGCCGTTGTCACCGGCATCATTCTGGCGCTGAACATGCCCGTGAGCATGCCGCTCTGGATCGCCGTTGTCGGCGCGTTCGTCGCCATCGTCATCACGAAGCAGCTGTTCGGCGGCCTTGGCTACAACTTCGCCAACCCCGCGCTGGTGGGCCGTATCGTGCTGTTCCTCGGCTTCACCTCCCGCATGACCGCCTACGTCTACCCCGACATGGCCGTTGACGCGCTGGCCTCCGCCACGCCGCTGGCCGTGGCCGACAAGACCACGCTGCCCCTGCTGGACGTCTTTTTGGGCTTCCACGGCGGCATGATGGGCGAGGTCTGCGTGCTGGCCATCCTGCTGGGCTTTGCCTACCTCGTCGCCACCCGGACCATCCAGGCCACCATCCCCGTGACCATCGTTGCCACGGTCTTTGTGCTGACTGCGCTCAACACCGGCAGTGCCTACACCGCCCTGATCGAGTGCATGTCCGGCGGTCTTTTGTTCGGTGCTGTCTTTATGGCGACGGACTACGTGACCAGCCCGTTCACCACCAAGGGCAAGCTGTTCTACGGCGTGTTTATCGGCCTCATCACCTTCCTCATCCGCCACTTCGGCTCGATGAATGAGGGCATGAGCTACGCCATCCTGCTGGGCAACCTGATGACCCCGTGGTTCAACGCCTGGGGCCACCAGACGCCGCTGGGCTACAAAAAGCCCAAAAAAGCCAAGAAAGGCGGTGCGGAATAATGGCTGAAAAGCAAACCACCGAGAAGCAGAGCACTTTCAAGGAGCTTGTGCTGCCCGTCATCGTGCTGGTCATCATCTGCCTGGTCTGCAGCGCGCTGCTGGCTGTGCTGAACGACATCACCGCCCCCATCATTGCGGAAAACACCCAAGCCGAGACCCTGGCCGCCTATGTCTCCGTCCTGCCCGAGGGCACGACCACCGACAGCATGACTGCCATCGACGGTCTGACCACCGCCAGCGTCGAGGGTGCTGTCAAGACCGCGAACGGCGATGTCGCCGTCAAGGCTGCGGCCTCCGGTTACTCCGGCAAGGACGTCACGGTCTACGTTGCCTTTGACGCCGAGGGTGCCATTTCCGGTATCTCCATCGACGGCTCCACCCAGACCACCGGCATCGGCTCCAAGGTCTCCGGCGATTCCTTCGCCTCCGGCTTTATCGGCTGGAACGGGGGAGAGGTCGCCACCGGCAGCCCTGTGGACAGCATTGCCGGTGCAACGTATTCCAGCAACGGCGCGTTCAACGCCATCAACGCAGCCATCGACTGCTACAACAATGAGATCAAGGGGGTGCAGTAACGATGAACGAAAAACCGAGCAAGTGGAAGGTTTTTACCGCGGGCATCATCCGTGAGAACCCCGTTCTGCGCCTGGTGCTGGGCTGCTGCTCCGCACTGGCTGTCACCACCACCGTTTCCGGCGCTGTGGGCATGGGCCTGGCCATGACGTTCGTTCTGGTCTGCTCCAACATCGTTATCTCGGCACTGCGCAAGGTCATCCCGGCCAAGGTGCATCTGCCGTGCTACATCGTGATCATCGCAACGTTTGTTACCGTCGTGCAGATGGTGCTGCAGGCGTTCGTGCCCGACCTGTACAAGGCGCTGGGCGTGTATCTGGCGCTGATCGTCGTCAACTGCATCATTCTGGGCCGTGCCGAGATGTTCGCCTGCAAGAACACCGTCGTTGACTCCGCGCTGGACGGTCTGGGCATGGGCATCGGCTACATCCTGACCATGCTGCTCATGTCCTCCATCCGTGAGATCATCGGCAGCGGCACCTGGATGGGCATCACCATCATCCCCGAGAGCGTGGACCGCATGACCGTCATGAACTCCGCGCCGGGCGGCTTCTTCGTCTTTGGCTGCCTGATGGCCGGCTGTGTCTGGCTGGAGCGCAAGCTGAACAAGCCCATTGAGCGCAAGAGTTGCGGCGACGTCATGCTCGAGAAGATCGACGCCGCCAAGGAAGAACAGAAGGAGGGTGCCGCACAATGAGTTCTCAGATCGCAACGTTTGCCACCATCTTCTTCAGCATGATCCTGGTCAACAACTACGTGCTGGTGCAGTTTCTGGGTATCTGCCCGTTCCTCGGCGTTTCCAAAAAGCTGGATTCCTCCGCGGGCATGGGCGCTGCCGTTATCGTCGTCATGGTCATTGCCACGGCTGTGACCTTCCCGCTGCAGATCTTCCTGCTGGATGCCTATAATCTGGGTTACCTGCAGACGATCATCTTCATCCTCGTCATCGCTGTTCTGGTCCAGCTGATCGAGATCACGCTGAAAAAGTACGTCCCGGCGCTGTATCAGTCCCTGGGCGTCTACCTGCCGCTGATCACGACCAACTGCTGCGTGCTGGGCGTCACCATCCTGGCCGTGCAGGACTACTCCGCCGTTGTGGCCGAGTTCGGCTTCGGCCTGGCCTACGCTGAGGCGCTTGTCTGCGCCGCCGGTGCGGGCGTCGGCTTCCTGGTCGCCATGCTGCTGTTCTGCGGCGTGCGTTCCCGCGTCGAGGCCGCCAACCCGCCGGAGAGCTTCAAGGGCCTGCCCATCACGCTGGTTTCTGCCGCTATCACCTCCATGAGCTTCATGGGCTTTGGCGGTCTGGTCGAAAACATCATCAACGCGATATTCTAAGAAAGGGGAATGGAGAGAATGAACCCGATCGTATTTGCTATCGTTGTCGTGGTGGTGCTGGGCCTGGCCGGCGGCGTGATCCTTGTGCTGGCCTCCAAGTTCATGGCTGTGTATGAGGACCCGCGCATCGCGCAGGTCACGGAATGTCTGGCCGGCGCCAACTGCGGCGGCTGCGGCTACGCCGGCTGTGCCGACTACGCCAAGGCCATCGTGGAGAACGGTGCCCCCACCTTCAAGTGTGCCCCGGGCGGCGACAAGACTGCCGACGCCATCAACACCATCATGGGCAATGCCACCGACGACCGCCCCAGCCTGCGCGCCACCGTCATCTGTGCGGGCGGCGAGAACTGCGGCAAGCGGTTTGACTACCAGGGCATCCAGACCTGCGCTGCTGCGGCCTCCATCGCGGGCGGCCCCAGCGCCTGCGCCTATGGCTGCCTGGGTCTGGGCGACTGCACCCGCGCGTGCAAGTTTGATGCCATCCACGTCATCAACGGCGTGGCCGTCGTGGACCGCAAAAAGTGCACCGGCTGCACGGCCTGCACCGTGACCTGCCCGCGCCACGTCATCCAGATGAAGCCCATTGCCCCGCAGCCCGCGGTCAAGTGCTCCAACAAGGACAAGGGCGCGCTGGTCAACAAGACCTGTAAGGTGGGCTGCATTGCCTGCGGCCTCTGCGTGCGCAACTGCCCGAACCAGGCGATCTTCCTGAAGGACAACGTCGCTGTCATCGACTATACCAAGTGCAACGGCTGCGGCACCTGCGTCAGCAAGTGCCCCAAGAAGGCCATCCAGTGGGTCGAGGGCACGCCTCGTCCCATCGACGCCCCCGTGCCCGCGCACGAGGTTCTGAAAACGCGCGTATAATTTTTAGGTAAACATCCCTGTGCTCCCCGCCCAGAATCGGCGGGGAGCTTTTTGTTTTACCCGCGCTTTCCTCCGGCTCTGTAGGGAGGGGTCTTGACCCCTCCGCAGAACCTGACGGCAGCCGCCACGCTGCACGGGCGGCAGCGATAACACCGCACTCCTGCCGCCATGTAGGGGCCGGGCATGCCCGGCCCTCAGCGTATAAGGCGAACGCCATTTCCCCGGAAAGCTGCGGGCCGCACATGTGCGGCCCCTACCTATCAACTGTATTTAAAAATTTTATCAAACTATTTTTGAAAAAACCGAGACAAATTCCTAAACTTGTGCTATACTGTGTCCAGAATAACAACTCTGGTATTTTTCGGGAGGTTTACACGTATGGAAATCACCAAAGATATTTTGTATGTCGGCGTCAACGACCACCTCGTTGACCTGTTTGAGGGCCAGTACGACGTGCCCAACGGCATGGCCTACAACTCGTACCTGATCTGCGACGACAAGGTCGCCGTCATGGACAGCGTCGATGCCCATTTTACCGACGAGTGGATCACCAAGGTCGCCGCCGCACTGGGCGAGCGCACGCCCGACTACTTGGTCGTGCAGCACATGGAGCCTGACCATTCCGGCTCCGTCGCCGCGTTCGCGCAGGCGTACCCCGGCACGACCATCGTCGCGTCCGCCCAGGCGTTCAACATGATGAAGGCCTATTTCGGCACCGACTACGCGGACCGCCGCGTCGTCGTCAAGGAGGGGGACACCCTGCCGCTGGGCACCCACACGCTGCACTTTGTCACCGCGCCGATGGTCCACTGGCCCGAGGTCATCATGACCTATGACGATGCAGACAAGGTCCTGTTCAGCGCCGATGCGTTCGGCAAGTTCGGCGCACTCGACGTGGAGGAGCCGTGGCTGCCCGAGGCCCGCCGCTACTTCATCGGCATCGTCGGCAAATACGGCGTGCAGGTGCAGGCCGTGCTGAAAAAGGCCGCCGCGCTGGACATCGAGACCGTCTGCAGCCTGCACGGTCCCGTCCTGCACAAGGAGCAGCTGGGCGATGTGCTGGCCGCCTACGACGCCTGGAGTGCCTACCGCCCCGAGACCGAGGGTGTGCTCGTCGCCTACAGCAGCATCTACGGCCACACTGCCGAGGCTGCCAACCGCCTGGCCGAGGCCCTGCGCGAGAAGGGCGTGGAGACGGTTGCCATGGACCTGGCCCGCTGCGATATGGCCGAGGCCGTCGCGCAGGCATTCCGCTTCAGCAAGCTGGTACTGGCCACGCCTACCTACAACGCCGATGTATTCCCCTTCATGAAGGAGTTCATCCATCACCTGACCGAGCGCAACTACCAGAACCGCACGGTGGCCTTTATTGAAAACGGCTCCTGGGCGCCGATGGCCGCCAAGGTCATGACCAAAATGCTTGAGGGCAGCAAGAACCTGACCTACGCTGCCACCACCGTCACGGTCCGCGGCGCGCTGAATGCCGCCAGCGAGGCCCAGCTCGCCGCTCTGGCCGATGAGCTGAGCAGGTAATCTCCTTTTCCTCTCAACTGCAAGCCCCGCCTCACAGCGCGTCTCTCGCGCCGTGAGGCGGGGTCTTTTGCGGGCAGGGGGAGGAGGACTACAAAACAATTGAAAATTTGCGCTTGACAAATCCGGGCAAATCCTGTATACTATCATTTGTCAATCGCATACGGATGATTAGCTCAGCTGGTTAGAGCGCTGCGTTCACATCGCAGAGGTCGAGGGTTCGAGTCCCCCATCCTCCACCAGACAGTTCGTACTCGAACCCAATTCTTTACGGAAAAGGGTTCGGGTACGTTTTTTATTTGCAGGGTACCGCACACCAGACAGGGGAGAGGTAAATACGCCATGAATTTGAAAAAAGTTCATCACATTGCCATTATCGGGAGCAACTATGAGCAATCAAGGCGCTTTTATGTGGATCTGTTAGGCTTTTCTGTCATTCGAGAAAATTACAGACCGGAACGCGATGATTACAAAATCGATCTTCAACTCGATGGGATGGAATTAGAACTTTTTATCATTAAAAATTGCCCGAAACGCCCCAGTTATCCAGAGGCTTACGGCCTCCGGCATCTTGCCTTTGCTGTAGACTCTGTCGATGATACCGTAAGAGAATTGAATAAAAAAGGCATCCTAACCGAGCCGATCCGAGTCGATGCTTACACAGGCAAAAAAATGACATTCTTTTCCGACCCTGACAATCTTCCTTTGGAAATTCACGAATAAAGTCAGACCGTCAAAAAATTGCATTCTTGCCTTACTGCGTGTGTAGGGGCGGCCATTGGTCGCCCGCGGGGCATGACCTGCCCGAAGGAGGAGTAAGATGGTACAGGTCGATTTGATCACTGGGTTTCTCGGCTCCGGCAAGACGACGTTCCTGCGCCGCTACGTGCAGTATCTCGTCGCGCAGGGGCACAGCGTCTGCATTCTGGAAAACGACTTCGGCGCGGTGAACGTCGATGCCATGCTGCTGCAGGACCTGATTGGGGAGCACTGCGACATAGAGACGATCAGCGGCGGCTGTGACTGCGACACCCACCAGCGCCGGATGCGCACCAAGCTGATCTCAATGGCAATGCGCGGCTTTGACCGGGTCGTCATTGAGCCGAGCGGCATCTTTGACGTGGACGAGTTCTACGACATTCTGCGGGACGAGCCGCTGGACCGCTGGTATACGCTGGGCAGCGTCATTGCCATTGTGGACGCCAAACTGGAAAACGAGCTTTCCCCGCAGGCCGACTACCTGCTGGCCTCCGAGGCCGCCAGTGCCGGGCTTGTCGTCATGAGCCGCACGCAGCTGGCCGCGCCCGGCGAGGCGGAAGTGGTCATCGACCACCTGAACCGCGCACTGGCCGGCTGCCATTGTGCCCGCCGCTTTGGCGCGGACGATGTACTGTGTCGGGACTGGAACGCGCTGACAACCGCTGATTTTGCCCGCGTGGATCGCTGCGGCTGGCGGCAGACAAGCTACGTCAAGCTGCATTTTGACGAGCACAAGGCTTTTACCTCGCTGTATTTCCTCGAGGCCGGGCGCAGTGTCGCGCAGGTCCGGCAGGCCGCGCAGACGCTCCTGCACGACGCGAAATACGGCCATGTGCTGCGCGTCAAGGGGTTTATCCCCGACGGCGGCGGCTGGGTCGAGCTGAACGCCGCCCGCGACGCCATAACCGTACAGCCCATTCCCAGCGGTCAGGAGGTGCTGATCGTGATTGGGGAAGGGTTGGATAAGGCCGCGATTGAGGCGGCTGTGAGGGGCTGCTAGGCGCGTCTGCGGGCGGATCGAGCAATGCGGAAATTTGCCCAGGTGACACTCGTCACTGCCGCAAACGGCCACGGGGCATCGGGGGACGCCGCCCCTTGCTGCGTCTGGCGCAAGCGATAAGGGCACACGCTGTATCCGCCCGCACCGCGCCGGTTGTTAAACGGTTGTGAATATTTATACGCACGAATAAATATACAGACAGCAAAGCCCCGGGATTTTCTGCTTTGGAAAATCCCGGGGCTGTTGTTATTCAGAGCACATTTTCAAAAATTCCGCTTTTTCTTCTCATTCTTCGTCAAAAGCCTTCGTCCAGTTGTATTCCCGGTGCAGCGTGTGGCCGGTGTCGCTCTGGGCCTTGCGGGCGGTGTATTCGCCGATGACGGCGGACGGCATCAGCAGGGCCTTTTCGACCTCAGACTGAAAGACGAGCTTCGGATTTTTGATCCTGGGGTTCTTCATCAGGTCCTTCCAGTAGGTGTCGTAGTCCATCATGACCGACATCGCCTCAAACAGCGGGGTCAGGCTCTCATACCGGGCAATGACCTTGTTCAAAGCGTCCAAAAACTGCATGTTGGCCTTGCCCTCCATCATGCCGTCGTCCTTGCCTTTGACGTTGCGACGGCAAAAATAGGCCGTCATCTGCAAAATATCCTCGAATGCCTCCATCTGGCCGGTGGTCAGCCGGGCCGAGAGCGTGTCGCGGTCAATGTAGCGCAGCAGCGCCGCCGTGACTTCTTTCTTCGTCGCGGCATCCTCCGGCACCAGCTGGTTGACCGGCTCGGCGTCGGTCTCCACAAAGTCGGTGGTCTCGACGATGTCCGGCGTCTCGGGTGCGCCGTAGTCGTCCTCCACCTCCTCCGGCATACCGCCGGTGACGTAGATACGATAATTTTCCAGGTCCTCCAAAATTGCGCGGGACAGGTAGGGCAGGGGAGCGCTCTTGGTGCGTGCCACCGGGATGACCTTGGCGGCGTAGCGGGTGGCGACACCCTCGAACCAGCGGCGCAGACCGCCGCAGTTGTCAATGACGTTGTTCATCGTCTGGAAGAACGTCGCGTTGCCGCCGTCGATCATCTTATCATTGCCGCGCGGTGTGCCGGCCATTTTTACCATAGCATCGATGATCGTGCGCACGGCGTCCATCTCGTCCGCCGTCAGCTCGCGGATCAGCTTGTCGGGCTCTGCCTTGATCTCCAGTTCCTGGCGCAGCAATTCCGGCGTAGCACCGTAGGAATAGGGGATCGTCGTCTCGGGCACCGAGACATACTCGAGCGTCAGCACGTTCGGGTCGTCGTCCAGCGTGCCGGTCTCGGCCAGGGTCAGCTTGCCCTTCTTGCTGCGGACCCGGTTGGACATGGATTTTGTGATCTCGTTCAGCTTGTCATCGGCGACCTGCTTGTCCACCGGCTCAATGGTGACGGCAATCGCAATGACGCGCTGACGATCTTTTTCGTAGACCTCGTAGTCAAAATAGATGTCGGTGTGGCCGTTGATCTCGCTCTTGGCCTTGTCAAGCACGGTGCGGCGCACGTGGGCCCAGTTGGCCGCATTGCAGTCCACCTGCTTTTTCAGCGTCTCAATGTTCCAGACCAGCGGTTCGCCCTTCTCTTTTTTGGTGATATACAGGTTCTGGTAGCTCTTGCACAGCTCATAAATTTTCAGACTATACTGGCTCTTCATCGGGAGCGTATAGGTGATATTCATCGTTGTGTAGAACTCTTTTAGCTGGATCAGGTGCGGCTTGAGCGACTGGTCGAGCGTCAGCACGATCTTTCCGGTGCCCTCGTCGATGGTCGCGCTGGAAAGCCAGCGGAACATCGTGATTTTCTGGGTGCCCGCCAGGCGTATCCACTGGACCTTGGCGTTGGCGATGTCCTCGATGTTTTTCTTGACCTGCTTGTACATCGAGCCGTTGTGCGGGTCAACGCCGCAGAGCTTCAAAAACTCGTAGATCGACATCTCGTACCGGGGCAGCTCGGTGTCCGACGGCTTGATCATCGCGAAAATGTGCAGCATCAGCTTTTGCTGGCTCAGCGAAAGGCTGTACATTGCGTTCTGGATCAGATCGTTGGATTTGCGGACAATCGTCTGATTGCCGCGCCCGCTATAGGTAGCAACAGGGGCCGAAGGCGACGCCTTGGCAGACTTCGCCCCCTGTTTTTTGTTATGGTTGGCTTTTGGGGTCGTTTTCAACGTACTTTGGGGTGTCATTTGCAAAACCTCATCTTTACAACACATTAAACGTATCATAGCAGATTGTGCGCGCTGTGTCAATTATTGTAACATTCAGCACATTTCCTCCGCGCCGCACAAAATCCTGTGTTCTTTTGTTTTGGGATTTTTAGCCCTATTTATATATATTTAGAAAAGTAGTATAGCTATGTCGAATATTCCAACACAAATGTGCGCTGTGTTACAACGGTGCTGTGCGCAGCATTCCAACACAAATGTGTAAAACGCAACAATGTGCGGAGCGTAACAACGGTAAAAAAGTTTTTTTGCAGGAAAATGGCGGCAAAGAAAATTTTGTGGGATTTTTAAAAAGTGTCGAGTATAACAACCCCGGGCGCGAAAAAAGGAAAAGTGAGAAATGTGCGCAGCATTCCAACAGGGCGGAGGGAAAAATCCTGCCGCGGGGAAATGTGCGCTGAATAACAACCCGTGCTGAAAAATCCTTGTATTGTGCCGTCGATAACAACCCCGGCCCCTGCAGGGCAAACTGTGCGCAGACTAACAACCCACAGCAGGACGCGCCGCAAAAAAACGGATTTTTGCGAATTGTGCGCCGGATAACAACCGCTCTGCCCCGGAAAAAACGAATTGTGCCGTGAATAACAATACCGGCTGTGCGCTGTACGGTGGATTTTTTCAGAAATGTGCCGTCAATAACAACAGCCGCCAAAATTCTACAGTTTGGAAACTGTGCGCCCGATAACAACCCCACTGCCGGAAATGTGCGCTGGATAACAACCCAGTCCGGACACGTTTGGAAAGCAGACGAAATTCCGAAATGTGCTGCCGATAACAATAGCCGAATTTTACCCACCGCGCAAATTGTGCTGTGGATAACAACCTGCCGCCCTCAGAAAAAAGTCCGAATTGTGCGCCCGATAACAACCATTTTTTTGCCCCGCGATGCACACCGCACCGAAATTGTGCTGCCGATAACAACCCCGCCCGCCGTAAACTGTGCGGGGGATTCCAACGCCGGCTCCCCGGAATTGTGTGCAGGATAACAACCTGTATAAAAGAGGCTGCCCGGCAAACTGTGCCGCCGATAACAATACAGCCTGTAGAAAACTGTGCTGCGGATTCCAACCCCCGCCGCCCCGCTCCGGCAGAAAATGTGCGCCGGATAACAACCCCGCCTGCCGCCGAAAAAAACGCCGCCGGTGTTGGAACAAACGGCACAGTTTGAAGTAAAAATTTTATTTTTCTTTTTAAAGGGGGTGTGCTACAATAAGAGAGTAAAAAGCTCCGGCTGCAAGACGCGGCAGGTGCACTGTGCCGTCTTGTGGTACGATACTACTAAGAAAGAGGAAACAAAAATGACAACGTTTAGAAAAATGCGCCGCGGCAAGCGCATCAAGGAATCGTGAGGGTCTGCCGATGAACAAAAAAGCTGTGCCCACCGCTGCGGCGGTGCGGGAACTTGCCATCCTGACCGGAGCCGTGGCCATCATTGCGGCGGCGGTCTACTTCTTCCTTGTGCCCAGCCATGCCTCGGTCAGCAGCATCTCGGGTCTGGGCATCGTGCTGGCAAACTTTGTGCCGCTGCCGCTGTCAGCCATCACGATGATTTTGAATGTCGTGCTGCTCGTCATCGGGTTTCTGACCTGCGGGCGGGAGTTCGGTGCCAAGACGGTCTACACCAGCATCCTGCTCCCGGCGTTTATCGGCCTGTTCGAGCGGCTCTTCCCGAACCTCGGCTCCCTGACCGACAGCCAGGAGCTGGACGTGCTGTGCTACATCCTCGTCGTCAGCGTGGGGCTGAGCATCCTGTTCAACCGCAACGCCTCGTCGGGCGGGCTGGACATCGTCGCCAAGATCATGAACAAATACCTGCACATGGACCTGGGCAAGGCCATGTCGCTGTCCGGCATGTGTGTGGCGCTCTCCGCCGCGCTGGTCTACGACAAAAAGACCGTGGTTTTAAGCGTGCTGGGCACCTATTTTAACGGGCTTGTGCTCGACCACTTTATCTTTGACAACAACATCAAGCGCCGCGTCTGCATCATCACCAAAAAGGAAGAAGAACTGCGCCGGTTCATCATTGAGGACCTGCACAGCGGAGCGACGGTGTATGAATCCTACGGCGCATACAATATGCAGAAGCGCCGCGAGATCATCACGATTGTGGACAAGGCCGAATACCAGAAGCTGATGAGCTACATGAACCGCGAGGACCCGCAGGCCTTCATTACGGTGTACACCGTGTCGGACATGCGGTATCAGCCCAAGGGCAACACCGCATAATTCCCGCCTTACGGCTTAAGCACCGCTCCGGCGGCTGCGGCACGGCATCTGCGTTGCCAAAATGCTCGATAAGACATCCAGTATTATCTGCGCTTTTGGCTTAGCAGCTGCCGCACCTCGCTCGCCGTATCGGCACTTAGAATTATGCGGTATTGCCCAAGGAATAAAAGTGCCGCCGGCTGTTAAGCTGATCCACCTGCACCGGATAACAGAAAACGATTGACGCAGCAGCGATGAATTCTGAAAAACTGAAAATTTTGGAGAAAAAATTGAAGTTTTTTCAAAAAAAGCGTTGACAAATCCCGTCGGGCACGCTATAATATATGAGCGTTGAGGGCAGACGCCCAAGACACAAACCCGATGGGGATTCGCATAATGGTAGTGCAGCGGACTCTGACTCCGCCCGTGGGAGTTCGATCCTCTCATCCCCAACCACACCGCAGCAGCCCAGCTGCTGCGGTTTTTCTTTACGGGGTGTAGCGCAGTTGGTAGCGCGCTTGGTTCGGGACCAAGAGGCCGTGGGTTCGAATCCCGTCACTCCGACCAAAAGGACCTCCGGTTTAAGCCGGAGGCCCTTTTTGTTTTTTGTATATTTTTATAGAGCAAAGCCCCCGTCCGGCAGCGGACGGGGGCTTTGCTGTTGGTGCGGTTATAAAAGATGTTACGCTTCGACGCCCCAGGCCTCGATCTGGGTCAGGGCGGGGAAGGGGGACGGGTCCTCGGCTTTGATGAGCTCAAACAGCTTCAGGCTCTTGACCGTGCGCGGGGCGATGGCAAAGCACTGCGGGGCGGCGGACTTCTTCAGCTCCAGCACCTCGCGGCTGCCGTCGTCAAATTCCACGGTGGCCTGGGTCCACCAGGCGTCATGCGGGAAGTCGGCGCGCAGGGTCAGGCGCAGCTCGTCGATGGTGACCGGGCGGCCAAAGTCCAGCGTGAGTGCGGCGTTGGGGTCGCGGTTGATGCCCCAGCTCTGGTAGGGCCAGATGCCGTGGGCGTCGTTCTCGTAAATGCCATCGATGGCGTTGCGGGCCGCAAAGACAGCCTCGCCGCGGGTCTCAACGTTGGCATGGGCATGGGGGAAGAAGCCGGTGTCGCCGTGCTCGTCATAGGGGTTGTAGGCCAGGTTGCGGCGCGCGGCGATCTCCTCCGGGGTGGCAAAGCGGGCGCGGATGATGTGGCAGGCACCGGCAAAGCTCTTGGGGCTGTAGGTGATGGCCTGCTCACCGAACGGGATGTGGAAGTTGATCTCGCGCTTGACGACGTAGACGAGGGCCGGGGCCATTGTGTCCTCAAACTGGATGACCACATACTGGCCGGGCGTGCCGATCTCCAGCGAGACACGGTCACCGGGCTTGTAGGCGTTCATGTAAACAAGGCTGACCTGCCCGGCGGCGGGGGCCGTCAGCAGCGTCATGCCGTCGGTGTCGAGGAGCTTGAGCTTGATGAGTTCCATTTTATTTTGTCTCCTTTTATCCTATCACAAGGGAAAGCTGTTGGGTAAAGTAAATGCGTGTGCGGTAGAGCGTGTCGGGCCAGGCCTGGCGCAGGCGGGGGTCGGCGATGGGCACGGCCTCGGTCACGATTTTGTCCGCACCGGTCACGGCGGCTGCGGCCAGCGCACCGAACGCTACGGTATCACCGTCCACGGCGGGCTTCTCGACGCTCATCAGCGTCAGGGCCACGGTGCCCGGGTAGTCGGTCTCATCGCGCAAGGTCAGGCCGGTATCGGTCAGGTGTACGCTGCGGCGGTAACGGCCCAGCCCCGGCACACTGCCGTAGGCGGGGGCAAGGTCCATTGCAAGGCCGTCCAGCGCGTCGGTCACAGTGACGTCTGCGGCGGCAAACGCGGCGCCGGGCTGCTGGTCGTATTTGGCACCGTCCGGGTCGAACTGGGGCAGGTTGTGCCAGCCGGACTGCATCGTCCAGATCTCATACCGCTGGGGGCTGAACGTCTTTTTGCTGTAGGTCTCCACGCCGACGTCGATCAGCAGTGGTCTGCCGTCCCTGTAGAGCGTCACGCTGCCCACATCGTTGTGGTTGTGGCTGTCGGCGTTGCTGCCGGCCTTGCCGCCCAGTGCATAGGCACCGCGGCGGCTGACGAGAATGCCGACGCTGGGATACCAGACATCGTGCGGAGCGGCGGGGGCGGCGGTTTCGGCAAAGTCGGTGACCTCGCGCTCGGCCATTGCGGCCTGGATGTGGTAGAACAGGTTGATGCCCTCGCTGTCGTCGGGGTGGTGCAGACGGTCCGGGTCGGGGTCCGCGGCCAGTACGGCGGCCCAGTCGCGGGCGGCCAGCGTCATCAGCGGCAGGCTGCCCACCCGTTTGCCGAACAGGTACTCCCGCACGCCGCGGGCCCCGGCCAGCGGGCTGCAGTCGGCAAAGTTCAGGTAATACGGCCCGGCAATGTGCATGTTGACGATGTACTCGGCCATGTTCCTGATCTTCGGCTCGGCCCAGACGTCGTCAAAGACGCCGGGGGCCATTTTGCACAGCAGGTCCAGCGCGTTGAACATCGTCAGCGCAGCGTGGCGGTAATACTGTGCGCCCTCGCTGCAGCAACCGTCGTCACCGTAGTCCTTCAAAAAGCAGTCGATGCTGTAGGCGGCCTGCTGCACATAGGCGGGCAGGTCCTCGGCAGGGGCGCACTGGGCGGCGGCCAGCAGTACGTTCTGGGTACACCAGGGCGTCCAGTTGCACATCGGCTCGTCGCCGTTGCCCATCCACCAGAAGTGCGCGGTGCGGTAGGGCGTCAGCACGCGGCGCTCGACCTCGCCCCTGAGCCGTGCGGCCAGCCCGGGGGCGTAGGCGTCGAGCGCCTCGCCCAGCAGGCCGCAGACGGTGGCGATCAGTGCGCCGGTCTCGGCGGCGAACAGGTCTACAATGGGCCGGGTCACGTCGGGCAGCGGCAGCTGCGGTGTGTCGCGGATATAGCTGTTGTGGGCGGGCAGCTGCCAGGCGCTCTCCTCACAGATGCGCCAGGCCAGGTCGGCCAGCGCGGGCAGATAGGTGCCGCGGTTCGTCACGGCCTCGGCCATGGCCAGCGCGCAGAGCGTGCGGCGGCGGGCAAAGTAGGCGTGCTCCCACTTGGCGCGGTCCCCGCTGCGGGTGAATTGCAGCCACAGCGAGAGCGGCAGCTCCGGCGTGGTTTGGGCGTCCGCCAGCGCGGCCTGCCCGGCAGCGACCCAGCGTGCGGCGCCGGGCAGGCTCTCCCACTTGGCGCGGTCCGCCAGCGGCGGGAACAGGACTGGCTGTGCGGTCTTAAACGGTTGCTTCATCTTTTGCGTCAACATACGATACCTTCATTCTCTGCATGTACTCCCGGGGGCTGACGCCCTCGAGCTTTTTGAACACCTTACTGAAATAGAAAGCGCTGTCAAAGCCGACCTTGTCGCTGATCTCGTAGACCTTCAGGTCGGTGGAGGCCATCAGTTCCTTCGCAGCGGTGATGCGGGTGGCAGTGACAAACTCCACAAAACCGCTCTCGCTGTTTTGTGCAAAAAGCTGGCTTAAATAGTTCGGGCTGAAATTAAAGACGGCAGCTACATCGTTCAGCGTCAGCCGCTCGGACAGATGATCGCGGATGTACTGCTGCACCTGGCCGACGACCTGCGCGCGGTGATCCAGCTGGGTGTTGGGGCTTTCATGGTAGAAGGCCACCGGCTCGCCCTCATGCAGCAGCGGCAGCGCGGCAAAGGCGTCGTGCTGGCTCTCGCTGATCTTTAAAATGTCGTTCACTGGGCGGCCCACCGCCCAGTAAATGGCAGTGCTGAAATAGTTGTACAAAATCTGCCCGGCGGTTTTCAGGATCGGAGCCAGTACAGCCTCGGGGTCCTCGTCCGCTTCCAGCGGCAGCAGCACCGAGAAATGCCGCAGATCCATGGCGGTCACGCGGCAGGGGCGGTACTTGGGCAGCGTTTCGGCGGCCATGCGTGTCACGCCGGTGCTCAGCGTCACAAGCTGGCTTGTGGGCAGGTCGGGCGTTTGCAGGCTGCCCACCGCCACAATATGCCGCGGCGATTTGAAGGCAACGCCCAGCTCGGCACACTGCCGGTCAAACACGGCGCGATCCGTGAAAAGCCCGCCGTACAGCTGCAGAAACAGCCGGTCCCGGAAGGTGTCGAGGCTGACCGGGGCAGGGGATGGCATCCGCAGCTTTTTTTCTTTTTCGGCAGTGGCGCGGGCGTGCTCCAGCGCTGCGGTCAGGCTGTCGGCGGTCAGATCGATCTTGACAAGGTAGTCCACAACGCCCAGACGCATGCTGCGTTTGACATAGTCGAACTCCTCATAGCTTGTCAGCATGATGAAGGCCGGCAGGGCAGAGCCGTCCTTATGGCAGGCTTCCGCAAGCGCAAAGCCGTCCATGACCGGCATACGGATGTCGGAAACCACGATGTCCGGCTGCTTCTCCTGAACGGCCCTGAGCGCCTCGGCACCGTTGCGGGCGGTGCCGACGACCTCATAGCCCAGCGCGGCCCAGTTCAGCATGCCCTGCATACCGATCAGGACCAGCGGCTCATCGTCTACAAGCAAGACTCTGGTCACAAGAAAACCCCCTTTATTTTTGGCTGTCCGGGCCCGGCAGACGGATTGTTACCGTTGTGCCGATGTCGGGCTCACTCTCAATGCTCAGGCCGTAGGCCTCGCCAAAGCTGTATTGCAGCCGCTTGTGGACATTCCACATGCCCACATGGCGGTATTTGGCGGCGGCTTCCTCGGGGCCGGGCTCCTGCAGGGCCTTTGCGGCCTGCTCCGGCGTCATGCCGACGCCGTCGTCCGTCAGGTGGATGAGCACATCGCCGTTCGCGGTGTCGCGCTCGACCCGCAGTGTGACCTCCCCGGCACTGCCCTTCGGCTCAATGCCGTGGAAGATCGCGTTCTCGACGAGGGGCTGCAAAGTGAACCGCGGGATCAGGCAGCTGTGGTTCAGCGACTCATCCTCGATATAGCTGACGTCCAGCGTGATCGTGCCGCCGTAGCGGTACTGCTGGATCGTGAAATAGTCGTTCAGCAGGGCGAACTCCTCATACAGCGGCACAAGGCGCTCGTTGCTCTTGGAGATGCTCTTGAGCAGACGGGACAGCGCCATGACCATCTCGGCAATGCCGGGGGCGTGTTGGATGGTCGCCATCCACTTGATGCTGTTGAGCGTATTATAAATGAAGTGCGGGTTGATCTGGTTTTGCAGCATCCGGTATTCGAGGTCCTGCTTCTGCTTTTCGTCCTCGAGACGGTGCTCCATCAGCGCAGTGACGCCGGCCGACATGCTGTTGATGCCGCGGCCGATGTCGCCCAGCTCGTTGTCCCACTCAATATCCGGGTCGGCAGAGAAATCGCCGCCGCTGATTTTTTCAATGCGGCTCTGCAGCGCCGAGATCGGGTGGGCGATCATCCGGTGCAGCAGGAACGCCAGTGAGCAGCCCAGCAGCAGGATGGCTGTCAGGCTGATGAGGAGCGGCACCGACACGAAGGTGATCTGCCGCTGTGTCGGGCCGTTGGGCAGCACCTCGATCAGGTACAGCTCATGGATGCCGATGGGATACCGCACAACAAGCTGTGCGCTGCTGCCGGACCCGCGTGTGTAGACCTCGGTGTTCGGGTCGAGCGTGTTGCTGTCCAGCGGGACGGCATCGTCAAAGTCGGCGATGGAGCCGTTCAGCGCGGACAGCAGGCTACCGTTGATCGTGTAGAGGTTTTCGCCCATTTCCCAATACAGCTGTCCGCCGTCGGCCAGGGTGAAGCTGCGCAGCGGGGAAAGGATCAGGGAAGGGGAGACAAAGATACAGACATGGGCTGTGCGGTCTGTGCCGGGCAGGGTCAGGGTGTGGGTGACGGGGATCGTGTTGGCAGCCTGGGAGTTCAGGGCCAGTGGGTCGCGGAGAATGCAGTCCCATCCGGTATTGGGCGAATCGTAACCGGGAATGCGCTGCAGTATATCCGGCGTCAGGGTCACGGCATTGGTGGCCGCCGTGCCGAACATCATCTGCCGCCCCGAGGCGTTGATGAGCAGAAAGCGCTGGATGTAGGCCATCGTGCGCATCGAGTTGAACTTGGCGGTCAATGTCGGGTACATCGACAGCGCCTGGTTGCTGGCGGTGTCGCCGGTCAGCAGGTAGGTGCGCATGCCGGGGTTGTAGGCGCACCAGCCGGCCAGGTCGTCGATCTCATCCACATCCCGGCGGATGGCCGATGCCGCGGTCTGCAGGGCATACTCGGCATTCAGGATCGTCGTGCGCTCCCACTCGGCGGTCATCTGGTGCATATTGCTGGCGGCGATGACCAGGGATGCGCCCAGCGTAAAAAACATCGTAAGCGCCAGCACCCGTGCCTGGATACCGCTGCGGCGGAATTTCAGCTTGTCCATGAAGGCTCCTCTATGTAAATATGTAAATAAAAATGCAGATCATGCAGGAAAGCGGGGAAGAAAACACACCGCCGTTTATAAAAAGATACCTTATTATAATAGGCGTGTCAAGCGCAAAAATGTACAAAACAGACAAAACGACGCATGCACAGACAGGGAGAACTGTAGGGAAAGATAAATATTGCAGGTTTCTTAAAAAAGTACAGGTTTTTCCGCCGCGATTGGGGAACTGCCGTAAAATTTGCAAACCGAACCCCAAAAAAACCATCCATTTCGACGGGAAGATGATGTATTATAATGGCAACGAAAGGGACAGGCCTCCCATGAGGGGACAAGCCTGGATCCCGAAAAATGTTTTCTTATTAGGAGGAGAAACATTATGCGTAAAATGCAGAAGATTGCTGCTCTCGGCCTGGCAGGTACCATGGCCCTGAGCCTGGCCGCCTGCGGCGGTTCCGGCGACTCTACCGCTGACACCGCTTCCACCGCGGAGAGCACCGCTTCTTCCACCGAGGCCACTGCCGAGAGCACCGGCGACGAGGCTGTCACCCTGAACTGGGCCCTGTGGGATAAGGACTCCACTGCTTACTGGCAGGCTCTGGCTGACGGCTATATGGAGAGCCACCCCAACGTCACCATCGAGATGACCGACCTGGGCTCCACCGATTACATGACCCAGCTGGCTACCCAGCTGGCCGGCGGTAACGGTGAGCTGGACGTTCTGTCCATCAAGGACATCCCCGGCTACTCCAACCTGATCAACCTCGGCATGCTCGAGCCCCTGAGCGGCAAGCTGACCACTGACGAGAGCAAGTTCAACGGCGTTCTGGAGCAGCTGACTGCCGAGGACGGCAACTATTACGCTGTCCCGTTCCGCTCTGACTTCTGGGTCGTCTACTACAACAAGGACATCTTCGATCAGGCCGGTGTCGAGTACCCCACCAACGATATGACGATGGCGGACTTCGACGCCAAGATCCGCGAGGTCAATGAAAAGGCCGGTGTCTACGGCAACATCTACCACACCTGGCGTTCTACCACCACGCTGTTCGGCATCCTGGACGGCCAGCACACCGTTATCGACGGCAACTACGACTTCCTGAAGCCTTACTACGAGCAGGTCCTGTCCGAGCAGGCTGACGGCGTTATCCCCAACTACGGCGAGCAAAAGACCTCTGGTCTGCATTACTCCGGTGCCTTTGAGAACGGTCAGGCTGCCATGTGCAACATGGGCTCCTGGTTCATCTCTACCCTGCAGAAGTACAATGCGGAGGCTGCCTCCAACGGTGTCCAGCCCGTCAACTTCGGCATCGTCAAGTATCCTCATCCGGACGGCGCACCTGCCGGTTCTACTCTGGGCACTGTGACCAGCCTGGCCGTCAACGCTAACTCCGAGAAGAAAGAGGTTGCTCTGGACTTCGTCAACTGGTGCGCTTCTGAGGACGGCGCCAAGTGCGTTGCTGCCGTCGGCACCTTCCCCGCCGTTGCCAGCGACGAGACCAACAAGATCATCTCCTCTACCGATGGCTTCCCCTCTGACGACGCTTCTCTGGAGGCTCTGAACACCACCGCCATCTACCTCGAGATGCCTCTGTCTGACAAGGCTTCCGAGATCGAGACCATCCTGAACACCGAGCATGACGCCATCATGACCGAGAGCGAGACGGTTGACGAGGGCATCGCCAACATGAACGAGCAGGTCCAGGCTCTCCTCGGCTGATTCCCAAACGATTCCCTGACTTCTTTTTCATAAGTTTTCCTTTTCCTTCCAAAAGGGGCGGGCGGGCGCGCCTGCCCCTTACTTATTGCCAAAACACCGAGGAGGTATGACCCATGGCTGAAACCACGCAGGCTGTGCAGGCAAAACCGAAGCGCGGCATGAGCAAATCTCTCCGCGACAGTCTGGTTGCCTACAGCTTCATTGCACCGAACTTCATCGGCTTCTGCATCTTTACGCTGGTGCCCATGATCTTCGCTATCGGGCTTTCGTTCTGCAACTGGGATGGTGTCCATCCCGTTGAGTTCACCGGCATCAGCAACTTTGTTGCCCTGTTGAGCGACAAAACTTTCAAGGCTGCTTTTGTCAATACGCTGGTCTACGCCATCGGCACGGTGCCGCTGACGCTGGTGTGCAGCCTTGGTCTGGCCATGCTGCTGAACCAGAAGGTCAAGTTCCGCAACTTCTTCCGTACCGTTTCGTTCTTCCCCTACGTTGCTTCTCTGGTCGCTGTTGCTGCGGTCTGGAACATGATCTTCAGCCCCTCCATGGGCCCGGTCAACCAGATCCTCGCAACCCTTGGCGTGGAGAACCTGCCCAAGTGGGCCGCCGGTAAGGACACCGCTATGCTCACGGTCATCCTGTTCAGCGTTTGGAAGAACATGGGCTATTACATGGTCATCTACCTGGCCGGTCTGCAGGGCACCAACCCCGAGCTGGAGGAGGCTGCCGAGCTGGACGGTGCCAGCAAGTGGCAGATCTTCTGGAATGTAACCCTGCCGCAGCTGAAGCCCACCACCTTCTTCGTTATCATCATGCTGACCATCGCCTCCTTCAAGGTGTATGACCAGATGTACATGATCACCCAGGGCGGCCCCGGCAATGCGACCATGACCCTTGTTTACTACATCTACAACGTAGCCTTCGTCAACACGCCGAAGTACGGCTACGCAAGTGCCGTGTCCATGGTGCTGTTTGTGCTGGTGCTGTTTGTCACCATCATCCAGTTCAAGGGCTCGTCCAGCAACGACTAAGGGAAGGAGGAAACACACATGGCTACTACCGCAGTTAAGAAAAAGACAGGCTCCATGAAGGCGCAGCATGTTGTCAGCCGCGTGCTGATTTACGCACTGCTCATCGTCGTGGCCGCCCTGATGCTCATCCCGTTCCTGTGGATGCTTTCCGCATCCTTCAAGCTGAACAAGGACGTCTTTACGTTCCCCATTGAGTGGATCCCCTCGAACCCGCGCCCGCAGAACTATGTGGACATCTGGACGAAGATCCCCCTGCTGACCTTCGTTAAGAACACCGCGTTCCTGACCATCGTCGTCACGATCTTACAGGTCCTGACCTCCTCCTTCGCCGCCTATGCGTTCGCCAAGCTGAACTTCAAGGGCAAGAACGTGCTGTTCCTGGGCTACATCGCGACCATCGCGGTGCCCTGGCAGGCTTACATGGTGCCCCAGTTCATGATGATGCGCTCCTGGCACCTGAACAACACCCATCTGGCCATCATCTTCCTGCAGGCGTTCAGCGCCTTCGGCGTTTTCATGATGAAGCAGTTCTATGAGGGCGTTCCCACCGAGCTGTGCGAGGCTGCCCGTATCGACGGTCTGTCCGAGTACGGCATCTATGCCCGCATCATGCTGCCGCTTTCTCTGCCCGCTGTGTCGACGCTGGTCATCTTTACCTTCGTCAACACGTGGAACGACTTCCTCGGACCCCTGATCTACCTGACCAAGACCGAGCTCAAGACCATCCAGATCGGCCTGCGTATGTTCATCAGCCAGTACTCTGCCGAGTATGGCCTGATCATGGCGGCTTCCGTTGTCGCACTGATCCCGGTCCTGATCGTATTCCTGTCCCTGCAGAAGTACTTCGTCCAGGGCGTTGCATCCTCCGGCCTGAAGGGCTGATATAGCTACCCAGCAGTTACCCATTTGTACGGGGCGCAAGGCGAAAGCCCTGCGCCCCCTTCTTTTTTAAAATAAAAAATAAGAAATAATAAATAATAAAAAATGTGGAGTTTTCTCCCGGTGGTCGAAAACAAAAAACGTAGGGGCGGATTCCATATCCGCCCGCAGCGCTGCTCACAGATGCACAATGTTTTTTAGCGGAGCGCAGCGACGCGAACCACCGCATTTATTATTTTTTATTTATTATTTGTGAGCATGAGGTTTCCTACAATGAAAACATTCTCAAACAAAGTCCTGACCAAACCCGAGGCTGAGCAGGCGCTGGATACCGCTATCGCGCTCGTCCGCCGGAATCTGCCGCTGTATACCGACCACTGCCAGAACCATTCCAGCGTCCATGACATCTATCCCCAATGCGAGAACAACCAGTGGACCTGCGGCTTCTGGCCCGGCGAGGTCTGGCTGAGCTATGAGCGCACCGGCGACGAGGCGTTCAAAAATACCGCGTTGACCCTCGTGGACAGCTTCCTCTACCGCATTGAGCACAAGATCGAGGTCGACCACCACGACATGGGCTTCCTGTACAGCCCGTCCTGTGTCGCCGCCTACAAGCTGACCGGCAGTGAGAAGGGGAGAAAGGCCGCTATCTTGGCTGCCGACCAGCTCTGCACCCGCTTTCAGGAGAAGGGCGAGTTCTTTCAGGCGTGGGGCGCGCTCGGCGCTGCAGACAACTACCGCTACATCATCGACTGCCTGCTGAACGTGCCGCTGCTCTACTGGGCCAGCGAGACCACCGGCGACGCCCACTACGCCGATCTGGCGCACAAGCATGTCACGACCTGTCTGGCCAACTCCATCCGCCCGGACGGCTCGACCTACCACACCTTCTTCATGGACCCCGTGACCGGCGGCCCTGTGCGCGGCGCGACCTGTCAGGGCTATAAGGATGACTCCTGCTGGGCCCGCGGTCAGGCGTGGGGCGTCTACGGCACGGCCATCAGCTACCGCTACACCAGACGCCCCGAGTATCTGGACGCCTTCCGCCGCGTGCTGGCCTACTATCTGGAGCGCCTGCCCGAGGACCTGGTCCCATACTGGGATATGACCTTCACCAGCGGCACCGAGGAGCCACGCGACTCCTCCTCCGCGTCCATCGTGGCCTGCGGCCTGCTGGAGGCCGCCAAGTACGTCGGCACCGACGAGGCTGCCGAGTACACGAAGCTGGCCGCCCAGATGCTGGGCAGCGTGGCTGCGCACTACGCCGTCAAGGAAGGCCCGCAGGGCATCGGCCTTGTGCGCCACGGCACCTACAGCAAAAAGAGCCCCTACAACACCTGCACGCCCGAGGGCGTTGACGAGTGCGTCAGCTGGGGCGACTACTTCTACATGGAAGCGCTGACGAGATTGACAAAGGATTGGGAGCTGTACTGGTGATGAAATTACATACAAAGTCCGATTTTACGGCGCTGATGCACCGATTTCTGGACCCGCTGCTGCCGCTGTATTCCGAGGGCGGCGCACGGCTGCACCTTGGCGACACCGGCGTGACCTACCCGGGCCGCACGATCGAGATGGAAGCCTTCTCCCGCCCGCTGTGGGCGCTGGCCCCATTCTGGACGGGCGGCGGCAGGGCGGATGACTTCCTGCGCATCTACCGCAAGGGTCTGGCCAGCGGCACCGACCCCGAGAGCCCCGAATACTGGGGCGACCCGAACGATTATGACCAGCTCTTTGTGGAGATGGCCGCGCTGGCCTGCGCGATCCTGGAGACGCCTGAGAGCGTCTGGGAGCCGCTGACCGACGCCGAAAAGGCCAATCTGGCAAAGTGGCTCGACACGATCAACCACCATGACCTGCCCGGCTGCAACTGGCTGCTGTTCCGCGTGCTCGTCAATCTGGCGCTCGACTCTGTCGGGATGCCCTGCGATATGGCCCGCGCCGCCGCTGATATGGCCGAGGTCGATAAATGGTACGTCGCCGACGGCTGGTACTCCGACGGCCCGGCGGACATCAAGCCCCAGAAGGATTACTACAACCCCTGGGCCATCCAGTATTACACCGTGCTCTACAGCGTGTTTGCCGCTAAGAGCGACCCCGCCCGCGCGGCGCTCTACCGGGACCGCGTGACCAAGTTTGGCCAGCAGTTTGCGCGCTGGTTCGATGAAAACGGCGCGGCGCTGCCTTTTGGCCGCAGCCTGACCTACCGCATCGGCCAGAGCGCTTTCTACTCCGCCTGCATCTGGGCCGGTCTTGAGCCGCTGCCCCTGCCGGTCATGAAGGGCATCATCGTGCGCAATTTGAACTGGTGGCTGGCACGGCCCATCTTTGACCGCGACGGCGTGCTGACCATCGGCTACGGTTACCCGCAGCAGTACATGGCCGAGCAGTACAACGCCCCCGGCAGCCCGTACTGGGGCCTGAAGGTCTTTTTGCTGCTGGCTCTGCCCGACGACCACCCGTTCTGGAGTGCCGAGGCCGCCCCGCTGCCTGTCGAGCTGACCCGCGCCGGTGTGACCGGCCAGCCCAGCGCAGACCTGCTTTTGCAGCGTCTGCCGGACGGCCAGCTGAACGCCTACTCGCCCGCCAACTACGAGAAGGACGACCACGGCCAGTTTGTCGAGAAGTACGGCAAGTTCGTCTACAACACGCGGTTCGGCTTCTCGGCCAGCCGCAGCTATGTGCAGCTGGAGCAGGCCGCGCCCGACAGTATGCTGGCCTTCGTCATCGACGGCTGGACCTTCGTACGCCGCCACAGCGACAGCTTTGTCCTGATGGGAGACCGTCTGCTGAGCGAGTGGCGGCCCTTCCCGGGCATCAAGGTCACGACGGAGCTGGTGCCCACTAAGTGGGGCCACGTCCGCAACCATACGGTGGAGAGCACCATCGCCTGCACGGCGTATGACTGCGGCTTTGCCGTGCCCAAGTTCGCCGCCGGCTTTGCCGCCGCGGCCAACGGCACCGGGGCCGAGGCCCACAACGACACCTGCCGCTGCACCGTGCAGGGCCGGGGCGGCGCGGGCTTCCTTGTGAACGCCTACCCCAACACGAACCTGTACGACCCCAACACGGTCATCCCCGCGGTCAGGTACGACGTCCCCGTCGGCACGTCCGTCTTTACCACCACAGTGGAGAGCCGACACGAATAATTCTCTTGGCCCCCTCTGGGAGGGGGCTCCGCCCGCAGGCGGTGGGGGAGAGAGCCTTGCCATGGCCCGAAATATTTCGGATCACCGCAGAGTTCTCTTCCTCCGGCCTTCGGCCACCGTTCCCCCCTCTGGCGCTACGTGCCACCTCCCCCGTATCGGGGGAGTCTGTCTCGCAGAGGGAGGTCTTTAGCGCAAAGAGAGAGAGGTAATGTATATGTATCCGCAGTCCAATTCTGCCCGCAGTGTCCGGGATCTGTCCGGCGTGTGGGATTTCCGCTTCAACGCCAATGAGCCGTGGCAGCCCATCGCGGTGCCTGCGTCCTACAACGACCAGAGCCCCGACCCGGAGTTCCGCCGCCATTACGGCATGGCCTACTACCGCACGACCTTCACCGTGCCCGAGGGCGCGCGCCGGGTGCTGCGCTTCGACGCTGTGACCCACAACGCCGTGGTGCGGCTGAACGGGCAGGAGATCGCCAGCCACCGCGGCGGCTTCCTGCCGTTTGAGGCCGACATCACCGCGCTGGCTCAGCCCGGCGAGACCGTGACGCTCGATGTCGAGGTGGACAACCGCATCGGCCACAGCTCGCTGCCTGTCGGCAACGAGGGCGGCACGGCGTTCTTCGGCTCCGACAACGCGGGCATTCCCGCCGTCGAGGCCGGCAAGGCGCGCCAGCAGGCTCAGGGCATCAACCTGCCGAACTTTGACTTCTTCAACTATGCGGGCATCACCCGCCCGGTGCACCTCTGCACGACCCCGGCAGCCTACATCCGCGATGTGACCGTCGCCGCCGATATGACCGGCACGCTGCGCTACACGGTGGACACCGTGGGCGAGGGCAGCGTCAAGGTGGAGATCCTGGACGCAGAGGACCGCGTTGTGGCCTGCGCCGACGGTGCCGCGGGCACCGTGCAGGTGGAGAATGCCCGCCTGTGGCAGCCTCGCCCCGGCACGCCGTATCTCTACACGGCGCTGGTTAAGTTCGGCAAGGACGAGTACCGCCAGAAGTTCGGCTTCCGCAGCGTGGAGGTCAGCGGGCACAAGTTCCTTATTAACGGCGCACCGTTCTATTTCAAGGGCCCCTGCAAGCATGAGGACTCGGCCTTCCGTGGCCGCGGCTATGATGCCTGCGTGACGGTGACCGACCTGAAATTGTACGAGTGGCTCAACGCCAACTGCCTGCGCATGAGCCACTACCCTTACGCCGAGGAGGTCTACGACCTGTGTGACCGTCTGGGCATCGTCGTCATCGACGAGACGCCGGCTGTCGGCATCGGCGCGGGCGCGGCGTGCGACCCGTATCAGACCTTCCCGCTCAAGGCCTACCACAGCGCCGTGCTGCGGGCGATGATCGAGCGCGACAAGAACCACCCCTGCGTTGTGCTGTGGAGCCTGGGCAACGAGCCGGACACCGAGCACTTCCCCGAGAGCGCCCGCGACTACTGGCGCCCGCTGTATGAGCAGGCCCACACCCAGGACCCGCAGGACCGCCCGGTCACGATGGTCTGCTGCCAGAACGACTACACGAAGGACATCACGACCCGCACGATGGACGTCGTCTGCATCAACCGCTACTACGGCTGGTACAACCTGAGCGGCGATCTGGATAACGCGGCCTACGCCTTTAAGAAGGAACTGGATTTCTGGGAGACCATCGACAAGCCGCTGATTTTGTCGGAGTACGGCGCGGACACGGTGGCCGGTATGCACGGCTTCGCCCCCGAGATGTTCACCGAGGAGTTCCAGGTCGAGTATTACCGCACGATCAACGGCTGTCTGGATGAGCGCCGTTTTGTCGTGGGCGAGTGGCCGTGGAACTTCGCGGACTTCTCGACCCAGCAGGGCCCGATGCGCGTGGGCAGCTGCAACCGCAAGGGTCTGTTCACCCGTGAGCGCACCCCCAAGCTGGCCGCCCACTACTTCCGTGACCGCTGGGGCAAAAAGGAACCGAACGACCGGTAAGCACTACCCCTGAGATAGAAAAAAGCCCGCTGTTCATCGCAACAGCGGGCTTTTTCGCGATTATTTCAGATTCGGTCTGTCCTGGTCGCCGTCGGCCTTGAACATGACGAAGCTCTCGGGCTTGTTCGTGAAGTAGTAATACTCGGTGTTCTCGTGCACGGGTGGGGTCAGGTAGTTCGGGATGATGCAGCCGTCGCCCTCGACGCGCTCGGTGAAGCCGGCGGCCAGCCAGACGTCTGCAGGGATACCGGCGTTGTAGCAGTCCATGTACTCGGCACCCGCGTGGTTCAGGATGGCGTCCAGCGCCGCGCCGATGCGGGGCAGCACGCTGTCCTCACCGATGAAATCCACGAGCCGCACAACGGCGGCACAGCCGGTCTCCTGCGCGGTGACGGTGCGGGTCACGACGTAGGCCAGCAGCTTTCCGTTCTCCTGCGCGGCCCAGACATCGTACTTGAAGTGCGGATAGTGGAAGTACCGCCGCCGCATGTACCACACATCCTTGCGCGGCGTGTGGGGCGTGGCGGGCATACCCAGCGGGATCAGGTCCGCGGCGCTCTCGATTTTAGCAAGGCCCAGATCGCGCTGCACGGGGGGCAGGGAATACCGCAGCGGCTTTGCCAGATAGTAGGCGCGGCGGCGGCCCAGCCGGTAGTAGTGGGGCAGGCGCTCGGCCTTCCAGCCCAGGAACTGGTAGAACGTGCAGGTGTTGGGGCGGATGTTATTGCAGGCGACGACGTCGGCATTCAAAAGCCCGGGCAGGGCGTTCATCAATTCCAATCCCACGCCGTTGTGGCTTTTGGCCGCGACCCAGACGCTGACCCAGATGTCCGGCCTGCGCTTTGTGTTGGCCAGTATGTACCCGGCGGCGCTGACGTACTCGCCGTCCTGCTCCGCCACGGCAAACTGCGGCACGCCGCCGCGGCCCGCGTAGTAGTGGTGGTACAGCTCGGGGCGGTTCAGCAGCGGCAGGCGCATATCAAAGTTTGCGTTGATAAAGTCGATGATGGCGGCATCCTCGCCGAGGCGTGCCAGCCGGAATGTTGTATCAGACAATGGCCGAACCTCCCGTGACCGGCAGCGTTACGCCGGTGATGAAGCCTGCCTCGTCGGAGAGCAGGAACGCCATGGCGGGTACAACGTCCGCGGGCGTTGCGTTGCGGCCCATGGGGTTTTCCTCCGCCGCGGCCTGCACGATGAGATCGGGCGTGTCCTTCAGAAAGTTCGTTTCCATCATGCTGGGGGCGACGCAGTTGACCGTGACGCCGAAGCGGGCATACTCGACGGCCAGGCTCTTGACCAGCCCGCCGATGGCGCTCTTGGCCATGACGTAAGCGGCGGTATTCTTGGGCGGGCAGCCGATGGTGTAGCTCGTCTGGATGAACAGCACACGGCCAAACCTGGCCTTGGCCATGGCGGGCAGCACGGCGCGGCAGATGCGCACGGCGCTGTGGACCTGAATTTCCAGATCGCGGTCAAAGCGGGTCTGGTCGAACGCCTTGAATTTCGCGTTCACAACGGGCAGCGCGGGCAGGTGGATGAAATGCGTCGGCGCGGGGGCGGAGGCCGCCAGCACCTGCACGAAGGTATCGACCTTGGCGCGGTCCGACAGGTCCACGTCGAACGGGCGCACCTGACCGGGGAAGCGGGCGCAGAGGTCAGCCAGCTTTTCCAGATCGCCGCAGCCCTGGGCCAGCACAAGCGTATCGGCGGGCGCGTTTTGCAGCAGCCGCTCGATCAGTGCGCGGCCCACATCGCTGGTGGCACCGGTTATTAAATAGGTATAGGACATGATTTTCTCCTTGTTATTTTGCTAACCCGGCCTTGATGATGCCGCGGGTCACGCGCTTGCCGTCCTGGTTCGTGATAACGGCCTTGATCTCGGCCTCGCTGCCGATCTCGCTGACGCTGACAACCGTGCCCTTGACGGTCAGCGTGTCGCCGATGAAAATCGGCTTGGCGAATTTGCACTCCACGCCGTGGAGCAGGCAGTGCTCGCCGGGCAGATAGACGCCCGCCAGCGTAGAGAAAAAGCTCGCGCCCAGCATCCCGTAGACGACCCGCCCCGGGAAGCCGCGTCCCCGGGCGTAGTCGGCGTCGATGTGGATGGGGGAGACGTCCCCCGTGATGGCGCGGAATGCGTCCATCATCTCCGGCGTGACGGTCACGGTAAATTCCTCGGTCAGGCCGGGGGTCATCTCCGCCAGCGTGTAGTGGTTCATGGCAGGCTCCTTCGTTGTTCGAAAAAAGGCGGCAGGATGCCGCCTTACATATTCTCTTGGCCCCCTCTGGGAGGCAAGGTTTTTACACCATCCGTGCAACCAGATCCAGCAGGTCGCCGACATCCTTCAGGCCGCGGACATCCGCGAGCTTGAACTTGATGTTGAACTTCTTCTCAATGGCCGTCAGCAGGTTGATCTGCTCCAGGCTGTCCCAGTCCTCGATGTCATCGGCGCAGGTGCTGCGGGTGATCTCCAGGGTGTCGTCATCAAAATTATCGCGGAAAATATCCTGTACCGCGTTCAGAATTTCCTGTTCGCTCATAGTATAGCTCCTTTATAGTATGGTAGTTACCTATACTATAGCATAAAAGCGGGGCAGACGCAAGAAAAAGTGAGGAGAGAGGGGATGCCGCAGCGTTTCCGGGTCGATGACGAGCATCGACCCCTACACGTAGGGGCGGATTCCATATCCGCCCGGAAAGTCTGCGGCGGCCTCTGCCTTCCCCGGGCGAGCGATGCTCGCCCCTACAGACCGTTTCCCACAGTGTTCACTCCTCACTGGTTTCACAGCCCATAATCCTCCAGCCGCCGCTGCAATTCCGCCTCGTCGGCTACAAAAACGCCCTGCTGCAGGGCTAAGACGTCGCTTTCGGGCAGAAGGCGGGTGTAAAGGTCGTCGTAGGTCGCCAGCGGGCCGATGCCGTCGGCGGTGTACAGCGCTACGTGCCCGCCGCTGTCCTTTAAAAGGTAGCGCGGCGCGGCGGTTTCCGGCTGCGGGCGGGCAAACCAGACCAGTGCCGCCGCAAGGCAGAGCACGGCCAGCCCCGCCAGCAGCGAAAGGTACAGCCCGTGCCCGTCGATTTGTCGGTTTTGCATAATAATTCCCCCTTGCACGGTTAGTATGGCCGCCATGACAGACAAAAACACCGAAAGTTGTGAATTTTACGTCTGACGCTGTACTTTTGCCCCCTTTTTGTGGTATAATCCATTCTATAGCATTGTACAATTTCGTGTTACCACGCTTCGATACAGACCAAAGGAGGCGGTTCCCATAGAACCCAATCAGCAGCGCCATATCTCCACAGATGGCGTAAAGACGACGGCAGGTGCCACCGGCCAGCCCGGCGCACCCGCACCCAAGAACAAGAAAAA
>OLPS01000238.1_pt1 | contig 73625 bp, 88 predicted proteins | sample 1673071 | NCBI WGS metagenome assembly OLPS01 (sample SAMEA3136752, study PRJEB25190) | human gut metagenome | reverse complement strand
AAGTACTTGGCCGGAAGCGGCCCGGGAGGATAGGAAGCTGCTGATAAAGGAAAAGACACTTACAAATGTAAGTGTCTTTTTTCATGTGCCGGGGCTTCCTATCCGGACGGGTTACCCGGGATAGCCGGAGAACATCTTTTGAGGCTTATAGGACATTTCGTGTTGGTTTTTATACCGATGAAGTTAGACATTGTCTGGTTTCATCGGTATTTTATCTTTTTTCTAAAAAGATAAAGGGTGGACAAAATGAGTTGGTAAAAAGTCCGAAAATGATTGCTATGACTGCTTTAATTAGGGTTATATCTTTTTAAAATATGTTTATTTTAAAAGGAGAACCTTATGAAACAAGTTAGGTGTTTATATTGCGGTTTCTTTTGCTCAAAATATGGTAAAACTCGTACAGGAAGGCAACGGTGGTACTGCAAAGAATGTCATTCTGTCTTTGTGAATCCAATTAATAAGAGGGCTCATGATTTTAAGCACTTTATTCAGTGGTTATTTAGTAAGAATGTGCAAAGATCCATGCCTGGCGACGGTCGTGATTTTCGTAGGAAGATAACTAAATTTTGGGGAATCTGGCCTATGCCGCCTAAAATTGAGAGTCCGATGAATGTTGTATATGTGGACGGTATTTATTTAGGAAGAAAAGCATGTATCCTTATTTGTTGTAATAAAAGATATGTGCTTGGATGGTATTTGTGCCGCTATGAGAATTCCAGAGCCTGGGAAGCATTGATGCAGAGAATTGCGGCTCCCGCTATGGTCGTTTCTGATGGAGGCCCCGGCTTCCGGAAAGCACTAAAAAGAGTCTGGCCCAAGGCTAAGCTGCAGCGTTGTATTTTCCATGCCTTCCTCCAGGTAAAGAGATATACAACCGGTAGACCTAAAACCATTGCCGGTATTGAGATGTACATGATAGCAAGGGATTTGCTGATGATAAAAGACATGGAGCAAGCAGGTCATTGGGTAACCCGATTGATAAACTGGAGAATAAAGCATAAGACCTTTCTTAGTGAAATGACACGAGATGAAAAAGGCAAACTTCGCCCTATGCATGAACGTTTACTAAAGGCCGAGCGGTCACTGGCCAGATTAGTACGGCAAAACACATTATTTACCTATTTGGATGAATCGTTGTCTTATGGAGAAGAACTACCATCGACCAATAACCGTATAGAAGGCGGAATAAATGCACAATTAAGAACGATGCTTAGAAACCATCGGGGGATGTCCATTGAAAGATGCATAAAAGCGGGTTTCTGGTGGTGTTACTTCTACTCACCGAAACCGCTTTCTGCATCTGAAATCCTAAAGGTAATGCCCACTGACAGGAGCATTTCTAAACTATATAAAGCGATGAATGAACGAGCCAAATTAGAGGATTCAATTCCCACATGGGGAGATGCTATTGTGTGGTCAGAATTACATAAATCCGATTCATTTCTTGCTTGTTTTTTGGGTTAGCCATCAACACGTTTTGTCCTATAACCCAAAACTGTTTTCTTGACATCCTTGCAGGGGAACAGTTTTTTGTTAAAATTAAAGAATAAATTTAAAAATAAGTTTGTGCGTGTATGTTTGATACGCAAGGAGACGCTATGAAATCCTTTGCAGTTTTTTTAGTGGTAATTGCCGGAACCATGTGGGCGGGAAGCGGGCTTGCGGCCCAGCATTTTCTTGCACATAATGATCATACCGCTATGGACCTGACTGTTTTCCGTATGATTTCTACGGCACTTATTATTTTCGTGATTGCTTTTATGCGGGGAACCTTGGGGCGGTCTATGCGGATACTTAAGGAATATCCTACATTATGGATCAAACTTATTTTTTACGGTCTGGGGCTCATGCTTATGCAGCATACTTATTTTGCGGGAATTGGTGCGGGAAACGCGGCTGTGGCTACGGTGATTCAGTATATATGCCCCGCACTTGTTATCTGCTGGGGGGCTCTGCGAAGAAAAAAGGTACCGGGGATGGGTGACATGTTTGCTGTGGTGCTGGCGGTAGGAGGTGTATTTCTTCTGGCGACAGGAGGAGATCCCCGGACATTGTCTGTTCCTGCGGAGTGTATCTATTACAGTGTTTTGTCCGCCGTATTTTATGCTTTTTGTTCCATTTATCCAAAGCAATTGATGATGACACTGGATAATTCATTTCTTCTTATGTTCGGCATGCTTTTCGGCGGTATAATGGGGTATATGGCTGATCCTGTTACTGATTTAGGCACGTTCTTCCATAATGATGTACTTTTTGATATGTTTATGATTATTATTTGCGGTACGGTTATTGCTTTCATTTGCTATAATGCCGGACTTGCATGGTTGACTGAAGAGCAGACATCAGTGACCGCGACCGTGGAACCGGCCGTTTCTGTCATCGCATCCTATTTCCTTTTTGGAACGACGTTCGGTTTGTTTGAAGGAACAGGGATCATTATGGTTTTACTTGCTATTCTTATGCCGGTCATGAGAAAATGGCATGGAAATTAGTTTTCCCCGCTTTGAGGTTCTGCTATAATGTGTACTGAATGAAATACGAATAATTGTCGATAAATAACCATGCAGGAGAGACTATGGATACGAACCATATCAGGAATTTTTCTATTATTGCCCACATTGATCACGGCAAGTCTACACTGGCGGACCGTCTTATTGAGATGACGGGAACCGTGCAGAAGCGCGATATGGAAGCGCAGATACTGGATACAATGGAACTGGAACGGGAAAGAGGTATCACGATTAAAGAGCAGTCTGCCCGTTTAATGTACAAATATAAAAATGGAGAAATGTATGAGCTGAATCTCATTGATACTCCGGGGCATGTAGACTTCAACTATGAAGTGTCTCGAAGCCTTTCTGCCTGTGAGGGAGCCATTCTTATCATTGATGCGACACAGGGCGTACAGGCGCAGACTTTGGCCAATGTATATCTGGCGCTTGATAATAATTTGGAAATTATCCCGGTTGTTAATAAAATTGATTTACCCAGCGCCGATGTGGAACGGGTAAAGAAAGAAGTGGAAAATGTTATCGGGCTGGATATGTCAGAAGCGGTTCCGGTAAGTGCTAAAACCGGTCTTAATGTAGAGAATGTGCTGGAGCGGATTGTGGAATTAGTTCCGCCGCCGGAAGATCGTTCCGATAAACCGCTCCGCTGTCTGATTTTTGATTCCATCTTTGATCCTTACAAAGGTGCTATTGCTTATGTCCGTATTATGGATGGGGAAATCCGGCCAGGTATGGAAATAAAGATGATGTCTTCAGGGAAAGTGTATACAGTTACAGAAGTAGGATACTTTACGCCTCTTCCCAAAGTTACTACTGTTTTGACTTGTGGATCTGTGGGATATGTAGCGGCGAGCATAAAAAATGTAGGAGACTGTGCAGTAGGTGACACGATTACATCTGCTGAAAATGGTTCCAAAGAACCTCTTCCCGGATACCGTAAGGCGCTGCCTATGGTTTTCTGCGGCCTCTATCCTATTGAAAGTAAAGATTATGATCAGCTGAAGATGGCATTGGAAAAGTTGCAGCTCAATGATGCAGCGCTTGAATATGTGCCGGAGACGTCACAGGCACTTGGTTTCGGATTTCGTTGCGGTTTCCTCGGGCTGCTCCATATGGATGTTATCCAGGAACGTCTGGAACGGGAATATAATTTGAAATTGATTACAACGGCACCGTCGGTTATCTATCATGTATTCAAGACAGACGGGGAGATGATAGCCGTGGATAATCCGGCGGAATTGCCGCCTATGACAAAAATTGAGCATATAGAAGAACCGATTGCCAAAGTAGAAATACTTGTGCCTTCTGACATGGTGGGTAATGTAATGGAATTGGTGCAAAATCGTCGTGGTGAATTTCAGACGATGACTTATCTGGATGAAACACGTGTGGATTTATCTTATAAAATTCCATTGGCGGAAATTATTTTTGATTTCTTTGATAAGTTGAAGTCGGCAACGAAGGGGTACGCTTCTTTGGACTACCAGATTTCCGGTTACCAAAAAACAGATGCCGTTAAACTGGACATTCTACTGAACGGGGATCTTATTGACGCGTTGTCTATTATTGTCCACAAAAGCAATGCGGCATCCCGTGGCAGAGTATTGGCGCTCCGATTGAAAGACATTATTCCGCGCCAGCAGTTTGAGGTGCCGATCCAGGCAGCGGTAGGAAGTAAGATTATTGCGAGAGAAACGATTAAAGCTTATAAGAAAGATGTCCTCGCCAAATGCTATGGCGGTGACGTAAGCCGGAAGAAAAAGCTTCTGGAAAAACAAAAGGAGGGGAAAAAGCGTATGAAACAGGTGGGAAGCGTAGAAATTCCCCAGGAAGCCTTCATGGCGGTATTAAAAGATGACTGATTCCAAAACGCTTGGCCTTTACTTACATATTCCATTCTGCCGAAGCCGCTGTTATTATTGCGGCTTTTATTCTGTAGGCAGCAAATTGACGGACAGTTTCCTTGATGCGCTGGTGCAGGAAATGGAAAATAAAAGCAAACTTTTTGAGGATAAACTTTGTGATACGGTTTATTTAGGCGGAGGAACACCCTCCGTGTTGTCCGGAAATCAATTAAAAAGCATTATAGAAGCATTGCACCGGTATTTTCATATCTATGAGAATGCGGAAATTACGATGGAAATGAATCCTTGTGATATGACAGAAGCATATTTAAAAAATGCTTTGGAACAGGGTGTCAATCGTATTTCTGTGGGGGTACAGACTAATCGTGATGAACTTCTTGTAAAAATTGGGCGCCGCCATACGGCTGCTGAAGCGGAGAAAGCTGTCAATCGGGCATTCAAACTCGGTTTTAGAAATATCAGCATTGATTTAATGTGCGAACTTCCCGGGCAGACAGTGGATGATTTTGAAAAGACATTAAAGTACGCTGTTCACTTGCCGGTTACTCATATGTCGGTATATAGTTTGATTTTGGAGGAAGGAACGAGATTTTCCCAAATGGCGTCGCGCGGTATTCTGGCGCGTCCGTCAGAAAATGACAGTTGGGCAATGTATCAGGCGATGTGTCGGATACTTCCTCATTACGGATTTGAGCGGTATGAAATTTCCAGTTTTGCGCGGACAGGGTTTCAATCTGCCCATAACAGGAAGTATTGGAAATTAGAAGACTATTTAGGGTTGGGGCCCTCTGCCTGTTCCCGCATTGGGCATGAACGATGGGAAAATATTTCTAACTTAAGGCTGTATGAAGCGTGGTTGGCGGCAGACGAGCCTGTGGAAGAAAAAATTTCTCTTTCCCCAAAAGAAGAAATGGAAGAATTTGCATTTCTTGGACTTCGTATGAAAGAAGGCATCAATGGCAGAGAATTTTATCAGCGGTATGGGAAAGAAATAATGGAAGTTTATGGCAGTGTGGTGAAAAAGCTGGTGAAAGAAAAGATGATTTTCCTGAATAATGGGAACATTCAAATGACCTATAAAGGGGCGGCACTTGGAAATTATGTGTTTGAACAATTTCTTTTGGATTGAATCTGTTGGCAGGGAAATATCCCTATCAGTTTTATTTTGTAAATGTTTTTACTTTTTACAGTTGTTGCATTAAAATAAAAAGAACTTATTAAAAAGGAGGGAGACACATGCCGGTATCATACATGGAAATTGATTTAAGAGCGTTTCGTCACAATCTGCGGGTTATCCGCAGCCATTTAAAAAATGTACCGGCGCTTGCTGTAATCAAAGCAAATGCTTATGGACATGGGGCGGTAGAGTGCCTGCGTGCAGCTTTAGAGGAAGGCTGCGTCGGTGCTGCGGTAGCCCGAGTGGAAGAAGGCCGTGTTGTTAGGGCATCCGGTTTTGATTGTCCGGTTTATGTCCTTGGACTGCCGCTTCCGGAAGAAATGTCCGTGGGTGTTAATGAAGAACTTATTCTTCCTGTTGATGATACGACTAATTTGGAAGCGTTGGAGACAGCCGCGTCCACTTTAAAAAAAATGGTGGAAGTGATGCTTCCTATTGATACGGGAATGAATCGAATCGGTACACATGCAAAAGATTTACCTGCCTTTCTGGAAAAATTAAAAAAATATCCCCACCTGCATATTCATGGGTTGTTTACCCACTTGGCAACAGCTGATGCAAAAAATAAGAGTAAAGCGTATAAACAACTGGCAGAATTTGAAGAGGCCCTTTCCGTTATGCCGTCATTGGAGAATTTGGTTATTTCCGCAGCAAGCAGCGCAGGGGTCGTGGATATTCCTGAAAGCTGGTACAATCTGGTGCGCCCGGGGATTATCCAGTACGGGCCTTCTCCCTCAAATACGATGCTGAATTATCTGGATTTAAAGTATATGATGACTGTAGTAAGCCATATTACCCATGTGCAGGTGGTGCATAAGGGAGAAACCGTAGGGTATGGTGCTACATATACAGCAGGAAAGGATATGAGAATCGCTACGATTCCTATCGGATATGCAGACGGATATCCCCGTGCACTTTCTAATAAAGGCGCAGTTCTTATTGGAGAGAAACGCTGTCCTATCGTGGGGCGTATCTGTATGGATCAGCTTATGGCGGCTGTTGATGATACCGTAATGCCTGGTGATGAAGTCGTTCTTATCGGAAAACAGGGGGAGGAAGAAATTAAAGTGGATGAGCTGGCAGAACTGGCCGGTACAATTCATTATGAAATTCTTTGTGGGCTAAGACGGATTCCACGGATATTTATTGATGAAAAATGATTATAAATACTGATTGATGAAATAAAAAAGAAGGCGCATTATTAATTTACGACCTTCTTTATGTGCTATATGCCGACATTTAGCGTTTTGTGCAACTTTATGATTATAACGAGAATGTTTTAAAATAAATGGAGCGCCTAGAGGGATTCGAACCCTCGCACCTGGTTCCGGAGTTCTGTTTTATATGGAAAGAATTATTTTTAAAAAGTGTGATTTAATCGGTAAAATCAATATGTTTGGCGGACTTATTTGTGGGGCTAAAAGGGGTTAAAAACGGCAAAGTGGAGCAAAATATGGGTGAGATTGCTCCACAAACTGCTCCACTTTTTAACTATAAATTTGATTAATTTTTTCTATAATCCGTTCATCATAACTTGGGATAGCATGGCCATACAGATCTAATGTGTGGCTTACTCTTGCATGACCTAACCGGCGGGATACTTCTATAATCGGAATACCGGCGGCTAATAATAGGGTGGCGTGGGTATGCCGCAAGCAATGGAAATTCCTGTAAGGCAGTTCGCATTTTGTAATTGCTTTTTTCCAGGCACGTTCTAAAGCCTCAGGGCGGACAGGATTATTGTTTGAGTTTCGGAAAACAAGCGTTTCTTGCTTGATATCTATTGTCTTTTCGTTATTTCTCAATTCCTGCAGTGCGTTTGTGACCACCGCGGGGATTGAGATTTTTCTTTTTCCAGATTTTGTCTTTGGCGGTTGAAAAATAATTTCACTACCGACACACTGCAGTTGTTGACGAATAATAACAGTACCATTCTTCAAATTGACGTCTTTCCAGCGCAAGCCTAACACTTCACCCCTACGCATGCCAGTATGAGCCGCTAAAAGGAAAATGGGATAGAAAGCGGGGATTTTATCTTTTGTGTGAGAAAGGATTTTATTAATTTCATCTTTATTAAATATGCCGGGTTCATCACGAATGATTTTTTTCGCTTTTGCAAGATGGATAATGTTCTTCTGAATAACGCTTAGATCTACAGCCTGCTGAAAGGCAGCATGTAAAAGAACGTGAACCTTTCGAGAACAGTCCGGGGTTAAACTATTTAATAATTCCTGGACATGAGACACAGTACAAGACTGGAGCGGGACTTTTGAAATAGGCTCAATCTTTGCGGCAAGATAGAGGTATCTTTCATATGTACTTGATCTGACAGTATCTTTTTTATAAGTAGAGAGGAAATACAAAAGCCACTGCCCGACAAGTATATCTGACGGTTCAACGAAATTACCGTCACGCTCTGCTATTTTCTGCCGTGACATCCAATCCATAGCATCGTCTTTTTTCTTAAAACGCTTAGAATATCTTTTTCCGTTGATCATGATAAAAGCACGATAACTGTCATGGAGTTTATCGTAAATTAAAGAACCTCTTTTATATTGTTTCATAAGATCACCTCAATATAGTGTAGAGCAGTTACAGGTTATCATCTATGATTAAAAAGAAGTGAAACGTGAAAGACCTCGCACCTAAATGATACAAGGCCGAGGTCTTTCTACGGTAGTGCGGGCATGCCGCAAAGTCCATAATTTATTTGAGGAGTACTCCTCAAGTTGTGACCACATTGTATCAGAAGCGAAGATTCATGTCAAATGTCAAGGTTTGTTAGGATTCATAAAAAACTGTTTTATTTTATTGTCTATTTTATCTAATACGTCAGATGAAACTGAAATATTATAAAATACATCAAGGGGACTTTGCGGATCAATCACCCGCATTTTACTTATTGCACAAATTTGACTGATATTGATTATACTTCCATTTTTCAGTTTTTGAATTTGTTTTTTTATTTTTTGGAGTTGATCTAATTTGGAATTGATATCATCCGATTCACTATCGATGGAAGTAGCACGCTGATGTTTTAATGTTTGTACAAGGGCATCTTGTTTCCCTTTCAATTGTAAAAATAGTTGGTTGTCTATAAATATTTCACAATCATTTAATTGGTGGCTTGGTTTAAATGAAGTCATAGGAGCGACTATCAGCATGGGATTGGTAGGTCTACTGTCAGAAATAACTATTGCATAGTGCAGTCCGCCGAGTTCGCTGCCCAAATTAAAGCCGAAATTAATATTTGCTATGTTCCCACGTCGGAAAGGCGGGGTATAAACAGAATTGAATTTTGGTTCATTTTTGACATAGTTCCTATAGTCGCGTAGCCAGTAGTAAAGAAGAGCTGCCCTCTTGTAATTAGAATCATCTTGATTTGTCATTGAAATTAACATGTTGGAATAGTCTTTTGACAGAGATGAAATGGCTTTTTGTAAGTATACTTTGTTTTTAGGATCTTTAAAGTCCATAGTATCCCTCCGATTACCAATTAATTCTTTTCAGTGTTATCAAAAGAAATCTTGTTTCCTGTAATTTTTAATTGTTCATATGTATACATGGCAGTGTTTATTATATTCATATCATTATCCGTGAGTTTAATGTCATAGACGAATTCCTTGCCTCTTAAACGAATAATGGGGTTAGTTCCTTTTATCAATTTTTCCAAGCCTGGAGCAATTTTATCAATAGAGACATTTAAAAATTCATACTTACCGCCCATAACTATTTGAGTGCGTTTCCCATTTCCTGACTGTCCGGCAAAAGACCCGATGTGATATGTCCAATTCCCTTCATTTGTGGAAAAAACGACATCATCCCAAAATACCCATTCAATACCACTTGTAAAATTAACGATTGTAAAATATTCAAAGACATAGCCTTTATTTACAATTAATTTCCAATATAGACCATCTTGGGGAGGGTATGATTCAGTTGCCAAACTGGTATATATGTCCATTTTGTCAACATCATCATGGGTTTTTCTCATTGTAGGAAGAATATTCAAGATTTCGGTGTTCGCTGCAAATTTCTGTTCTGTGGAATAAGTGACAGATTTACTGTTTTTATTACTGCTGTTACCTACACCCCCACATCCGGATAAAAGAATAACAGATATTACAAACACACCAGCCAAGAACCTTTTCATAATTAATCCCCTTTTTATAAATGACGTGCTCTGTAAGAAATGGACTTAAGATAAACCAGTTGATATGGAATACCGAATGTCCGCGCCAGATTATAAATGTCTATTTCCGGATGACCAGCTATCAACTCATCAGGGAATAGCAATTCTACGGCAAATTGATTCGCTTCTTTTTCAATCTTGCAATTAGCAATAAAAGAATTTCTATTGAAAGCATGAGTGCCGGCATGCGGATGAAGCAGCGCATGACCGAGTTCGTGAGCACAGATAAACGGATAGAGAAAAGGATCGGCATGACCATTTATCCGTATCGTTTTAATACGAAACAGCTGACTGAAATACCCTAAATTTTCACCTAATTCTTCATATAAGATATGGATATGGTTTTCAGATGCTATACGAAAAGGGTTTCTTGTATCGTGAGCAGCGGCAAGTTTATTCGCGAATTTCTTTATGTCCATAATACATTCCTTTATTTGCGGTGTTTTTTTGGTGTAAATTTTTCTTTTGCTTTTAATTTTGCAAAGCGGAGAGCATTTTCAAGAGATGCTTTCATGTATTCCCGTGTTTCAGGATCCATCGGTTCCCCGCCATTATACATAGCAATAGCATCTTGACTGTCCATATCGTTCAAAATGTCGGATAGTCTTTTTTGGATGTCTTTTTCGTCTTTTTGAGTAAGTGAAGGTTGGAAATCTGTAGGAACATCATTCAGTCGGATGGAAATATCTTTATCAAGTAATTTATATAATCTTTCTGATGTCATATTCATTGCAATCGCTAAATTGTGCAAAAATGTGATTGATGGATTTACAGGTTTACCTGTTTTAGAGTCTTTACCGTTCTCAATCATGCTTATGTATGGTTTGGAACATTTAGCAAGTTTTGCAAGATCGTTTTGTGTTAATCCATTTTGCATTCTGTAATTTTTTACTATATCGGACAATCGCAATTTAATCACCTCATTTCTTTTATACATATTAGCATATAGATAAGAGGGTGTAAACTGCACTTAATAAATTTACTTTACCACACTTTACTTTTTGTGTTAAGTGTGGTAAAGTGTAAAACGAAAGGAGAAAGAGAGGTGAAAAAAAGTGAATAAAGTAAAGTTTTATAGGGAAAAAAGGAAATGGAGTGTAAGGCAGTTAGCAGATAAAGCAGGTGTTACTCCACCGACGATATATGATATTGAATCTGAAAAACCGGCGGATATTAAATTCTCAACCATGCTTGCAATAAGCAAGGCGTTAAACCTTACAATCGACACTCTTTTTTTACCATAAAAGTTAAGTATAGTTAAGACAAAGCGAAAGAGAGGTGAAGAAGAATGAAAATGACAGATAAAAAGAATTTGAAAAAGAGCCCATATCGGATCGAAAAAGGCTCTTCTTCCGTAACCGTATCTACGGATGTAGTCATCATCCGAGCAGATAAAATTACGATTTCACCACAGGAACAGGCGTAAGGCTGCTCAAACCGATTATAAGTGAAGGTGACGAGTTAAGCAAAACGAAAGAGAGGAAATAAAAATGGAATTTGAATTTGAAAGTGAAGAGATGAAAGAAGCAATGAAGAAAGTAGAAGAAACCAGAAAAGAGTATTTAAAAGCATTGCATGATTTAGGAAAGATTGTATATGAAGATGGTGAAAAACTGGTACTTGTAAGAAAAGAAAAATAAGCCCACTGCTATGGACTTATTTCTGTGAAACTATTTGTTTTGTTCATCGTAGGAACGAAGCGCGGCTATGATGGCTTTTTCCACCAACGAGAGAACATTGGCTTGGATTTCCGCATCAGCAGTGATGGTATCCAATGAAAATCCAAATTCCAGAGAGCGGTCAATAGCATCGCGAATTTTTGTTTCATCAAGCATAGAAAATCACCCCCTTTCTATCTCCATTATAGCAAGGGGGAAGCTAAAAAAAGGAAGGGAAAAGAGAGGTGAGGGAAATGTCTGATGAGAATTTGGTCAGAGTTGCGTTTATTATTTCGGTATTGTCACTGTCAATATCTGTTGTAGGATTCATCATTGTTTGTTCTCGATGATATCAGTTACAAAAAGTATTGTAAAACGCAAGAATGAAAGATGCGACAGATACAACGAGGGTGAGATAGCCGCAAAGCCGGATATCCCAAAACCTATCAGATTCATTTTGTTCCCAATCTTGAAGAGCTTTTTTCCCACGTCTGCTTATGGAAACAAATCCAGTGTATTCAGATTGAGGCATGCCGTCGTCATCACTGTAATGACGATATTCCTTATCAAGATAAGAGGAATCAGAAATAGGAATACGGAGCCCTTTGTGATTGGGATAGTTCATGTCATAAGACACTTTTGAAAGTTCCCGAATGCGGAGACTTGTAACGCCGGGATCCGAATGAAAATGACTAACGATTTTTTCTTCAGTAACTGGTTCGTTATCTTTTACATATTCAAGGATTTTAAGGTCAAATTTCGTCAAATCGCTGAATTCAAGCATAAAAATCACATCCTTTCAGAACACAGTATATCAAAAGGAAAGTGAATAAAAAAGAAAGAGAGGGAAGACGTGCTTACAAACACAAAGGATTTCTGCAAGGCAACGGGATATCCGGTCACAACGATACGAATGCTGTGCAGGATAGGGGAGATACCGTTTATCCCGTCGGGGAAAGCATATCTGTTTGACCCTGAAGATGCGGAAGCGGCTATCCGGCGAAAAATGGAAGAGAATGCGCAGAAACGGAAAATGAAACAAAGCGGATATGATTTCCGGGCGGAAGTTAGAAAGATGAGGGCGTAAAAATGGTAGATAAGGTAATAAATTGGATCTGGTTGTTCGTGTTTATCACAATGATTATTGCTGTGGCGGAGAAGTTATCATGCATAAATTTCTAATTGTTTTCATAGCAGTTGTTCTCTTAGCTGGTTACGCAGTACAGCTGGAGGCACCGGCAATCTCATACGCGGTGAACATTTCAAAGGGAGAAACCTTATGGGATGTATGCGACCGCATTTCCGGCGGGAGGGAAAATCTCCAGGAATTAGTATGGAGAACCGCGAAAGAAAACAATATCAAAGACCCGGGAACTTTGCAGCCCGGACAAGAAATCGTTGTTAAAGTGAAGGAAATCCAAAATGTACGAACTGAATATACAAGCAGATAACGAATTAAAGGAATTTATTGTTTCCGTAAAAGGAACAGATGACAAATTCGTTTCAATAGCAGTAGCCGTTGCAATTGATTATCTGTACCGCAGCGGGTGTCCAGATGAATTAATACAAAGGGTAGCAAGTATAAATCCGGAAACTCGAAAGGAAATTGCTTATGCAATGAAACAATGCTTTATCAAACGGGAAAAAATAATCAAAGGAGAAGAAATATGGAACGAGAATATCCGTATATAGACGGTCAATTGTTTTACATCGCTCATCCTTACGGAGGCGATGAGATGAACAAAGAAAGAGTACAGACGTATTTAAAAATGTTGCAGGAGAAATACCCTGAAAAAACATTATTTTCACCATTGCACAACTGGGGATATACACCGTATGACAAAGAGCATCAGCATAAGCCGATGAAAGACTGCTTAGAAGTGCTGCAACGATGCAACGCGCTTATACTCTGCGGAAACTGGAGAGAAAGCCAGGGGTGCAATCAGGAATATGCCGCTGCTTATGTAATGGATATGCAGATCTATGAAATGAAACCGACGGGGGAAATATGCAGCGTAGAATGATATGCCACGAATGCAGGAAAGTAATCCCCGCCGAATATGTAATGTGGACGAAAGATGGAAAGGGAAATATGGTCCCTGTTCATCGGGACTGTTCACTCCACGTTTATCGAGCGGATGAGACATGGAGATATTCAAAGAAAAGGAGAAAAAAGTGAGATTCAAACTACCAGAAGCGGCATTCCGAAAACTATGCCGGCTTGTCAAACAAAGGGACGAGGAGCTGGCGGAAACGTACCAATCCATCATAGGAGAGTGGCCACCGTCGCGTGGTGAGGTCCATCATGCGAAACACGCAGGCAGCGGGGGACCGGATAAGGAAGATAATCTTATTCATCTGTCATACGAAACGCACCGTTTCAAAGCACACGGACTCTCTGGCACGCGAAAACAGTACATGGATGAACAAATCAAAACATATCTTAACTGTCATGCGGTTAAAGAATGGAGAAAAGAACATGAAATGGAACTGCAGGAACTTTATAAAACGGAAGAAGAACGAAGAATCAAAAAGAAAAGAGCAGGCTGTATTCCGAAAAAACCAAAATGGGCGAAGTACTGACATATATCTTTTGTGGGATAACGTCCGAAAGTCTTCTATCGGCTGGCTGATAGAAGAAACACCGGATAAAGAACGGCTGATACCACAGAAAGAAATGCCGGTATTTTTTATGGATGAAAACAACACTTATACATCATCAGGCGGACGAAAATTCAAGATAATAAAAAATCCACGCGGGCACTGGATCGTCCAAAGCGGGGACAGAAAAGAAAGGGTGATCATAGAGTGGCAGTCATGAAATTGGCAGGTGGGAAAACAGTAGAAGTTTACCGAAACAGAAAATGCCGTGTATGCAAAGCAAAAGTATTCCAGACCGTATGCTGCAGAAAAGAAAAAGCCAATATATGCCAGAATCACTGCAGAAAATGCGAACATTACCTGGACTTTATGCAGAGATGCATATACCGAGAAAAAACAGAAGAGCCAGAAGAAGAGAACAACGAAAAAGAAGAAAAATAAAACCGCCCAGGGAAGAATCCTGAGCGGAAGTGCCGTAGCACCAAATCACTACATAAATTATAAGTGAAACGGCACAAAATGTCAAGAAAAAAGGGGATTTCAGCCCCTTTTGAGGACTTGATATAGTAGTTAATTCTTGGAACAGGAATTTAAAAAAGTGCCGTACCGAAAAGAAATATTTCAAGCCCCCGGAATTTACGAGGTGAAAAAATATCACACCTACCGATTAGGGGGAAACAGAGTCAGAGGTCCCAATATCCAAAAAACAGATGAAGGACTTAAGAAAAGAAACTCCCGCCGGGCGAAAACAAAACTCTACCGGCTCATAGCTACCAATTTCAAAAGAGATGATCTGCGTATTGACTTGACATATGCAAATCCGGAGCCGACAGCAGAAGAAGCAAAAAACAGAATAAGAAAATTTATCAGAGACCTCCGCAAAAAATATAAAAAGAAAAATGCGGAACTGAAATACATCTACGTCACAGAACATGTCCGCCATCGAGTACATCATCACGTTCTGATTAACGAAGGAGGAATATCAAGATCAGAAATCAATGAATGCTGGCCATGGGCAAAATTCAATTACAGATCATTCAGGTATTTTGACGGGAGCCCAGAAGACGCTATGAGACTGGCGGAATATTTTGTGAAAGAAACAGATGAAGAAATCCGAAATGAAAACGCCGTACAGAAAATCCGATGGGTACCGTCTAAAAATCTCAAGCAGCCAAACGTGAAAAAGGTAACCATCTACGCCCGGAAATGGAAAAACAATCCGACACCGAAAAAAGGCTACCAGATAGTCAAAGTAGAAAGCGGCTATACAGCAGACGGATTTCCTTATCAGTTTTACCGAATGTACAAAGTGAATGAAAGGAACGTATGGCCAATCACGCAGTCGAGAGTACCGAAGAAGAAAAAAGAATGTACCGTGAAACAGGCAAGAGACAAGCCGAGGAGAAGAACATGAAAACATACATGGAATTTTTGAAAGACAAAGTGATAAAAGCACCTATCTCAGGAATAGAAGTCAGTCCGACGGATATCAGTCACGCATTGAAACCACATCAAAGAGATGCTGTTTTGTGGGCGCTCAAGGGCGGGCGCAGGGCATTGTTTGAAGCATTCGGGCTGGGGAAGAGTATCCAGCAATTGGAATGGTGCCGTGTACTCACTAAGAAAATAGGCGGCAAAGCGTTGATTGTCTGTCCGTTGGGGGTCAAGCAGGAATTTGCGGAAGACGCGGTTCATCTACTCAATATCCCCGCTCCGACATATGTAAGAAATATGGAAGAAGTCAAAGCCGCAGACAATAGAATTCTGATTACAAACTACGAAAGAATCCGCGACGGAGATATAGATCCTCATTACTTCACAGCCTGCAGCTTAGACGAAGCGTCCGTTTTAAGAAGCTTCGGTAGCAAAACATACCAGACATTTCTGCCAAAATTCAAAGGCGTGAAATACAAACTTGTTGCCACGGCCACACCGGCACCAAACAGATATAAAGAATTAATCCACTATGGTGGATATTTAGAAATCATGGATACGGGACAGGCATTAACACGCTTCTTTCAGCGGGACAGTACAAAAGCAAACAATCTCACACTCTATCCGCATAAAGAAAAAGAATTCTGGCTGTGGCTGTCTACCTGGGCACTGTTTATTCAAAAGCCCTCTGATCTGGGGTATAGCGACGAAGGATATAACCTTCCGCCGCTGCAAGTGAATTACCACATGCTGGCAAATACAAAACCCGTGAATGAAGAAGAAAAGAACGGGCAGGTCAAACTTATAAAAGACTTTGCCGTGGGACTTTCGGCAGCGGCCAGAGAGAAAAGAGAAAGCATTGATGTCAGGCTGGCAGAAACAAAACGGATTATCGACGAATCACCTGATGAACATTTCATTATATGGCACGATCTGGAAAGCGAGCGGCATGCCATCAAACATGCAATCCAAGAAGCTAAATTTATCTACGGCTCACAAGATATGGACGAAAGAGAAAGAAACACCATCGGCTTTTCAAAGGGAGACTTTCGTATCCTTGCCACAAAAAAAGAACTATCAGGGAGCGGATGTAACTTCCAAAAACATTGCCATCGCCAGATATTTATGGGGATTGACTATGAGTTTAACGACTTTATCCAAGCCATCCACCGGTGTTACCGCTTCCTGCAAACAAAACCTGTCATTATAGACATCATATACATGGAAACAGAACAGCAGGTGCTGGAAGTACTGAAAAAGAAATGGGAGCAATATAACAAACTCACGGAAAGCATGGAAGAAATAGTCAGGAAATATGGACTGTCAAGAAACGATGCCATCATTGAAATGCAAAGGAGTATAGGCGTGGAAGAAATCATAGCAAAAGGGAAAAACTACATCGCGATACATGGCGACTGTGTTGAAGAAACGGGGAAAATGCAAGATAACTCAGTGGACATGCTTCTTACATCAATTCCGTTTGGAAATCACTATGAATACTGCGCAAGCTATAACGATTTCGGGCATAACGAAAATACAGACAAATTTTTTGAGCAGATGGATTATTTAACGCCGAATTTACTTAGAATTTTGAAGCCAGGAAGAGTATATGCATGCCACGTGAAAGACCGTGTACTATTCGGGAACGCAACGGGAACAGGCATGCCGACGATTGAACCGTTCCATGCATTGACCATCATGCATTACATGAAACACGGCTTCCAATTCTTCGGCATGATAACCGTCATAACAGACGTGGTCAGGGAGAACAATCAGACATACCGTCTTGGATGGACCGAACAGTGCAAGGACGGCACAAAAATGGGAGTGGGCTGCCCGGAATACATCCTGCTGTTCAGAAAGCTCCCTACGGATACATCAAGAGCCTATGCAGATACACCTGTCACAAAGAGTAAAGAAGAATATACCCGCGGGCAATGGCAATTAGACGCTCATGCATTCTGGAGAAGCAGCGGAAACAGGCAGTTGTCCGTTGACGACCTGAAAGACATGCCCATATCAGATATACGAAAACTGTACAACAAATACAGTAAAGAAACCGTGTATGACTTTGATAAGCATGTAGAGATGGCCAATGCGATAGACGAAAAAAACAAACTGCCCGCAACATTTATGTGCATAGATCCCGCGAGCTGGTCTCCTGACGTGTGGGACGATGTAAACCGTATGAGAACACTCAACACAGAACAATCACAAAGGAGAAAACAAATGCACCTCTGCCCTCTCCAGTTTGACATAGTAGACCGACTGATTAACCGGTACACAAACGAAGGAGAAACCGTGCTTGACCCCTTCGGCGGACTGATGACAGTACCGCTGGAAGCCATGAAAGCAGGGCGGAAAGGCATAGGAATAGAACTCAATCCGGAATACTACCGTGACGGATGCTGGTATCTCAAGCGGGAAGAAGACAACCAGGAAACACCAACACTCTTTGATTTCATGGAGGTATAAATGAACGAAATAGATTATATCAATGCATATAAAGGTTATAGGAAATGGCAGAAGCTTGTATACGGTATGATCCCGTGCAGAGTAGGAAGAGCAATTACCGCCATGGTAACCATAGCCGGTGTAGTAATATTGGCGTCACTGATAACACTGATTACCAGTCCGATAGTCATCATAAAAGCAGCAATTAAGAAAGTATATGAAGATGGTCCGCAAGAAATCATGATGGCCATTGAATTTAAAAGAATAAAAAACGGATATGAACAGTACATAAAAGATATAGGAGGTATTCAATGACAGACACAGAAGAAATACTGAAAATATCCCGAGGATTTCCGGCGGAACCATATAGCAATACGGAACTGTTTAACGCCATGGCGGCGTACCTGATCGGTGGAACAACGATTATACATGGCAAAAAAATACGGGGAGTAAAATCACGAAAAGAAAATCTGAAAAGAGCGGCGGCACTGCTTATACATGAAATTGACAGAATGGAGAAAGAAGAATGAACTACATCAAACCGTTTACAGACATATTCGGTATCAAGCCTGGAGAAGAATTCGGCATATTATTTCCGGCGGAGAAGAGAGTATCAAAACACTTCTATATAGATGAAAGGAAAGGCTTGATGGTGCTGGTCGGGAAAAACTGGACAAAAGCCAACGGAACGCTAATAGAAAAAATCCTCATTGGAGATGTTGAAATCAGAAAGTTAAAAAAGAAAGGAGCCTGATAATGAATAATCTGATAACGATCGAGAACGTAAAAGGATATTTAGATAAAGCAACGGGAATAGCATATTTGAATGCGGAAGATGTAGCAAGGGGATTTGGGTTTACGCAAACGCAGAACAAAGGAGGTAAAGAGTATACATCCGTTAGATGGGCAAGAGTGAATGAATATTTAAGATCATTTGGTTTTCCCCCACAAGTGGGGGAAGACGATTATATACCAGAAAACATGGTGTATCGGCTTGGTTTTAAAGCGAACAATGAGACAGCGCAGAGATTCCAAGCGATACTTGCCGACGAAATCATTCCGTCTATACGCAGACATGGAGCATATATGACAGAAGATGCAATTCATAGAGCGATAACAGAGCCGGATTTTTTAATAAAGCTGGCAACGGAACTAAAAGAAGAGAAAGAGGCGAGGGAGAAAGCACAGCGGCAGATCGAAATAGATCGCCCGAAAGTCATATTTGCAAATGCGGTAAGTGCGAGCAAAACGTCTATTCTCGTAGGAGAGCTGGCAAAGATACTAAGAGGAAACAATATACAAATCGGGCAAAAAAGATTATTTCAATGGTTAAGGGATAGAGGATATCTGATCCGGCGGCATGGAAGCGAATATAACATGCCAACGCAATATGCTATGGAGCTGGGATTATTTGAAATACGAGAAGGTTCATATATTGATGGCGGCGGGGTAAACCATATTACCAAAACGGCGAAAATTACAGGGAAAGGACAGACATATTTCATAAACAAATTTTTAAATAAAAGAAAGGCGGAATAACAATGATCAAAAATTTATGGATTATTTTATTTTCGGCGGTATTTATATGCGGGATAACAAGAATTATAAAAGCGGAATGGGTAACGACAGAACTCACAGTATATACGCCTTATGAATGCCCAAACGAACATACTGCATCGGGGACCATTCCGACGGAAGGAAGAACCATAGCGTGCAACTGGCTGCCGTTCGGAACAAGAGTACAAATATACGGACACTGGTACACCGTGGAAGACCGGGGCGGCATGGAAGGCATAGATATATTTAAAAACTCATACGATGAAGCGATAGAGTTCGGACGCAGGAATGCGGAAGTATACATAGAGAGGTAAGAAAATGAACACAGTACAAATCACGGGGAATCTTGCTAAAGATCCAATTATAAGAGCAACGAAGACAGGGAAAGCCGTAGCGTCATTTTCCGTAGGCGTAAGTAAGAAAATTACAAAAGCGAACGGGGACACGTTAGATTTAACAGATTGGGTCAATGTAACCGCCTGGGGAAAACTTGCAGAAGCGGTAGGAAATGAACTCACAAAAGGAAGCTATGTCTTCATCGAAGGGCGGTACTCTACAAGATCATATGACACGCCGGACGGACAAAGACGGTATGTAACAGAAGTGGTAGCAAATATGATTGCAAAACCAATCGGAAGTAACATGCAGTCAGGAAATGCAGGCTTTTCCGGCGGAACATCTGTAACGCAATTTTCTGCACCAGTGAAATTTGAAGACATGGGGACAGTAAGCAAAGAATATGCCCCGCCTGAATACGAGCAGGGAGAAATCCCATTTTAAAGGAGGACAAAATGGATAGATTAATTGACGTAGCGAGTGTAGTGATATTTATCAGCATGATCATGTATGCCGCAATTAAACTCGACGAAGCGGCGAAAAAACTGCGAGATGAAGAAGAGCGGATTTATGAAGAAAGGAAACTGAAATGAGAAGAGGTTTTGAAAAAGTAAGCGGATATGAATATGTAAACTTGCCACAGAGAAAGACAAAGCAATCAGCGGGGTATGACATTGAAAGTGCCGTTGATGATGTAATCACACCTGGCGAAACAAAATTGATTCCAACAGGATTAAAAGCATATATGTGTGAAAATGAATGGCTGGGAATCTATATAAGATCAAGCATTGCGGTTAAGTATGGAATTATTTTGACAAACAGTGTAGCGGTAATTGATTCAGACTACTACAACAATCCGGACAACGAAGGACATATCATGATGGCGCTTAGAAATACGTCGGGTTCGCCTTGCGCTATAAAAGTAGGAGACAGAATCGCACAAGGAATATTCCATCAATATTACAAAATAGATGATGACAGCGCTGATGGTGATAGGACCGGCGGAATAGGGAGTACGGGAAAATAGATGGAAATAACAATGGGAAGCCTGTTTGACGGAATAGGCGGATGGTGTATAGCGGCACAGCGGAATGGAGCTGTTCCCGTGTGGACATCAGAAATAGAACCGTTTTGCATGGAAGTCACAAAAAAACACTTCCCGAACGTCATACAATTGGGCGATATCAGAAAAATAAAAGGCGGCAAAATACCACCAGTAGACATTATATGCGCAGGCAGTCCATGCCAAGATTTATCGGTAGCAGGGAAAAGAGAGGGGTTAAAAGGTGAACGAAGCGGACTATTTAGAACGGCAAATGACATTGTTTCCGATATGCTTAATGCCACAAGCAGAAAATACCCAAAATACTTTATCTGGGAAAACGTACCTGGAGCATTTTCAAGCAATAAAGGGCGTGACTTTCAAGCAGTGCTCAGTGAAATCACACAAGCCGATATTCCAATGCCTCAATCTGGAAGATGGGCAAGAAGCGGAATGGTACGAAGCAAGAGATGTAAAATCACATGGAGAGTGCTTGACGCTCAATATTGGGGCGTTCCCCAGCATCGAGAGAGAATCTTCCTTATTGCGTGTTTTGGAAATAGGGGGGGTAGACCGGAAGTATTATTTGAGTCCGAAAGCATGCCAGGGTATCCTGCGGAGAGCCAAAGCAAGAAAGAAACGATTACCGGATCTGCTGTATCAAGTACTGAAACATCAGTCTATGACATCGGAAATGGACAAATAAACTCTATAAGAATGAGAGAAAAAGCGGGAGCGCTGAACTGCATGCATGACCAGAGATGTGTACTTGTCAAAACATACAGAATCGGATCATACGAAAGCGAGGGGATGAAAAGCAACAATCCGAGAGCTGGAATAAAAGAAGTAGACAAAAGCAACACGTTAGATCTAAGCGGAAGTAATCCAGCAAGAAACCAAGGCGGCATCTGTATAAGCGTTCTTGATATGACACACGCGCAGGACGTCATAAGAGAAAGGAAGGATGGAATAGTACAGACACTTAATAACAGGATGGGAACCGGCGGAAATCAAGTGCCGCTCATATACACATTCAACAGAGACGCAAGTGTAAAAAATAACATGCCGGTCTATGAAGACAAAACATCTACATTAAAACCATCAACAAGATTAGCGGTTGTCTATGCGATTGACTGTAGAAACAGCCGACTTTCACAGATATCAATGACATTACAGGCAAAAAACCAAGGAGGATATAGTCTTAATTATCAAAACCCGATTATAGTTAAGAATTACGTCCGACGTCTTATGCCGCTTGAATGTGAGAGACTGCAGGGACTTCCGGACAACTGGACAGAAGGCGGGAGCGATACAGCAAGATACAGAGCAATCGGAAATGGAATGGCACAGCCATGTGCTGACTATGTAATGAGTAAGGTGATTGAAGACATTAAGGAAGAGACATGAGTAAAAGTAAAGAAGAAACAGTAATGCAATATGCAATAGCAGAACACTTTGGTAATAAGAATATTATGATACCGAATGTTAGCTTTGCCAGAACATCATGTAGAGTTCCTAAGTATGGAAATAATGGACAGCTTATTGGACACGAATACCCATTTAAGGGAGCTTGTCATGAAGCAGATTTAATATGGATAAACGAAAATGACTATTTGACGGAAATAGAAATCAAAGTTAGTTATAGTGACTTCTTAGCAGATTTCAAAAAGAAAGAAAAACATCTTACAAAGTACACGAAGGCAGTCTATTATGCGTTTCCGCATAACATGTACAAAGAAAATGAGGGAAAAATCAAGAAAGTGCTGTTTGAAAAATTCCCGGAAGCAGGAGTAATTATTGTTAATGCAGAAGAAATGGCAGTAGACATAATAAAGAATGCTGAATATTTCAATGTTGAAAAAATCCCAATTGAAGTAAAAATTGGGTTGATGCGGATCGGGTGTCAGAAATGGTGGAGGAGGAAATGAAACAGGATAAAGAAAAATGGGTAATAGGAATTGGTGGAGATCATTTTAACTGTGATGATACATACCCCAGCAAAGAAGAAGCAATAAAGGCGGGACGCAAGGAACTCATGAATGCTAAACCGTATAATCAAGAACCTTATGCAGGTTATTCAGAGGTTTTTAATGATTATATTTATAACGATATTATATGTTTCTATGTTGGGCGATTAACAAGACCCAAGCCAAAAGCAGACATTGACAACATAATCGAAGACCTGGTGAATGATGAAAGTTATATTTACGGTGTATATTACGATGGTTTTCTTGAAGACGTCACAGAGGAACAAAAGAAAGATCTTGAGAAAGAAATAAACAAAGTTATTCAGAATTGGCTTGATAAATACGATTTGAGAGATTATGGGTTTTTAATTAAAAATATGGAGATGGTGAGAGTATGAAAACGCTAAAAGAAGAAGTGATTAAAATGCTGATGGATAGGATTGGCGTTGCAGAAGATGAAGAGTTTGAAGCTCGACTTGCAAGTGGAGAATGCGAGGTCAATAAATTTTGTAACGGAGAACTGCTTACAAAATTCAGTAAAGAATGGCGTGATGATTTAAAATGGGCGGTTTTTGTAAAATATTTCGATGTCTATGAATTTAAGGTGAAGCCGTTCAAACCGAAAATTGGCGACTGGTATTATCATATCAACATTTTGGGTAATCCGGTTCATGGAGAATTTAAGGGGCATTATAACACTTTTGATTATTTAAACAGAGCAATAGGAAACTGCTTTAGAACAAAAGAATTAGCGGAAGCACACAAAGAAGAAATTTTAAAAATCCTGAAAGGAGAAGGTCATGAATGAACCAATAATAAGCCCATGGATATTCTATGCGGCTGATGTAATGGGCAGTATTAATTTAGTTATTAATGTTTTGGTGTGGATTTTGTGTATAGCTACTGCGATTGCATTTTGCGACTATATGTCGAATAGAAGTCCGTATAAAGAAGCCGAAACTATTCAAAACCGGAAAACATTTCATTCGTTATTAAAAATATTTATCGTTGTCACAATATTAAATATTATAATCCCGGCACGAGACACTTTCTACAAAATGACTATTACAAACTATATAACACCTGCGAATATAGATAAAGCAAGTGATATCGTAGATAAGATAACAGATAAGATTATTGAAAAAATAAACAAGAGGGATAAATGATAAAAGACTTTAAAACCGGGCAGGAATATCTCCAAGCGATATATAATCAACACCGGCGGTACCTGTCGGTGCAAAGAGAGCTTGCGGAACGTAAATCACATATCTATCAAATAAAAGGGCAGCGATACGAAAAAGACAAGGTTTCCGGCGGAATACAGCCCGACCTGTCAGACAGAGTAATACTCGCAGAAAAATATGAAGAAATGGTTATGCAAGAACATGAAGATCTCATTATCGCGAGGATAGAAGCACGAAGACTGATAGACATGATAAAAAACGATGACGAGAAAACAATACTAAGAGAGTGGTATTTAAATCACAGGTCATATAGAGCAATATCAAGGACGATTCGCATAAGCAGGAACAATATTACAAAAACAAAAGAAGCGGCAGAAGTAAGCTTTGAGATAGTATTTCAAAGACTGAAAAGAAAGATATATACTGGCAATAAATAAAAAAAGAAATCCATCGAAAGGTGGATTTTTTAATAAAAAAATATAAAAACGCTTGACAATACATAAGAAAAGATGTATAATAAATACAGAAAGGAGGTGAGAATGCGGATATGAATAATAAAATAAGCCTTGTAACAGCAATAATCAATTTGATAACAGCGATTATATTGCTTTACAAGGCTCAATGACCGAAGAGGGTGGAACACCCACCCTCCACCCTCTGGGTGGTTCATTCATAATATATCATATTCGCAAAAGCTATGCAAAAATTAACATTATGGATTTCTGTTATAGCATTGCTTGTTTCGTTAATGGCATTAGCAAAGGCGGCTGGGATGTAATGAAATTAATTGAAAAGGTTATGACAACAGCGGAAGCGGCAGATTTGTGGAACATACCTGTTGTGACAATCAAACAGGCATGCTCTGGGCAAAGAGGATATCCGCCGCGGTTTACAAGTGAAGAGTGCCGCAAGTCGGGGCACATCTGGCTTGTAACCAGGGCGGGAATGGAACGAGTTTACGGCAAGATTTAATCAAAATATAATAAAAAAATGCCAAAAAAGCCAAAAAGACCAAAAAAGACAGAACAAGGTATGATAAGATTAAGATGCGAAAATTGAATAGAAGAACTGCAAAGCCATGTAGCCGCTCAGAAATGGGCGGCTTTTGCATTTACTATGCTTTCCGGCGGTACTGACTGCTTGAAAGGAGAGATATGAGAAGAGCATTGCGAGAATGCGGACATCCCGGATGCCACGCATTAACAAGAGAAACCTATTGTGATAAACATAAACAATTGCACATAAGAAGTCCGAAAGGGCTTGAACGGGAGTCACCGTCAAAACGGGGGTATAACTATAAATGGACTAAAGCGCGAAAGGCTTTTTTAGCGCAGCATCCGTTTTGTGAGTGCCCGGAGTGTAAAGCATCTGGGCATCCGCTGCCGGCTAATGTTGTTGACCATATCATTCCTCACAGAGGCAATCAAGATCTTTTTTGGGATGAAAGTAACTGGCAGGCGATGAACAAAAGATGTCACGATAAGAAAACAGCGAGAGAAAACGGCGGATTCGGAAATAAAATTAAAGCTTGACAGACCACCCCCGGGTCAAAAATGTTTTGACCGGCAACGACAGTACCGTGCGCCTCATCTTTTGTGAAAAAAGTTCGGGAAATGGACCTTACATTAAACTCATGCGATGAAATGTCAATTATGCGCAAATAGCAACACTAAAAAGAAAGGAGGAATAGCATGGCCGGGCGTCCAGCAAAACCTATTGATTTGCATATAGTTTCGGGCAATCCAAGTCACCTGACGAAAGCTGAAATCGAGCATAGAAAAAAATCAGAAATACATCTCGGAGAACAGAAATTAGTATGCCCGGTTTATGTAAAAACGAATAAAGAAGCATACAAAAAATGGAAAGAAATCAAGAAACTTTACACCGGTTTCAAATTCGTTTCATCGGCGGACATCGGAGTGATTGCGAGATACTGTATGTCTTTTGCGCAGTACATAGATTTAATAGAACGCCGGGACAAGATTGCTCGAATAGAATTAACAGGTGAAGAAACGACTGCAACACAAGAAATTCTTGAAGCAGAATACAGTCAACGAAAAGCCGCAAAGCTCTACGAGAAGATAGAGTACATTTTATCTACCGGCGGCATTATGGCAATGGACAAAGCAATCAATGCGAAAATGGCGGCGCTTGTACAAATGGAAGACAGATTATTCTTGTCACCGCTTGCAAAAGTAAAAAATGTACCGAAAGAACCTGAAAAGAAAGAAGAAGACCCGCTAAGCAAAAGGGGTTTTGACGTATGACACTAAAACAGGAGTTGATCAGGTACAGTAAGAAATGCATAAAAGATAAAACGCATATATGCCAAAAACACAGATGGGCGTGTATGCGTTTTTTGCGGGATATAGAAAAGGCGGGTACAAAGAAATTTCCGTATGTTTTTGATGAAGAAAAAGCGCTAAGATTTTTCGCGTGGGCAGCTATGCATAAGCACACGAAAGGAATTTTAGCCGGGCAGCCTATTATATTTGAGCCTATCCGTCGGTTTATTTTTGGAAATATCTATGGTTGGATCAATAAAGATACGGGGCTTAGGCGTTTTAAAAAAGCGTATTGGCAGGTAGGGAGGAAAAATGCGAAATCACAATCACTCGCCATAGTCGGTGACTATGAAATGATGGCCATGGGGGAGCCGATGTCAGAAGTCTACATCGGAGCTACGAAAAGCATCCAGTCAAAAATCATCTACAATGAAATTCTGGCGATGCTTAGGCGATGGCCAGAGATGAAAGGAAAGTGGAAAGAAAGTTATGGTACCATCCGACACTTGAAAAGCGATTCGATTATCCGGGCGCTGTCAAAAGATGACGGGAAGACCGGGGATGGTCTCAATCCGCAGTGCGGTCTGATCGACGAGTATCACGCGCATCCGACATCAGAAATACTGGATGTCATAGACACGGGCATGATGGCAAGAAAACAGCCGCTGCTGTTTATCATTACAACAGCGGGTACGAACTTCGGAGGACCGTGTTACAGAGTAGAATATCCGCTCGTAGAAAAGATACTCAATCCGGACATTGATTATGATGTACCAGATTATTTCTGTATGGTTAATGAACTGGATAAAGATAAGGATGGAAACCTGATTGACGATGTTAAAAACGAAAAATGCTGGATAAAAGCAAACCCGATTGTGGCGACGTATCCAGAGGGCATTGCAAATATAAGGAGCGCGTTGAAAGTGGCAGTTGAGACACCGGAAAAAATGTCATCATTTCTCACGAAAAACATGAACATTTGGAATCAGCAGTCCGGAGCATCGTATATGGATATGGGGAAATGGAACACTCGAGGACGAATAGAAAGCTATGACTTATACGGACTGGATGCTTATGTCGGGATGGACTTATCAAGCAAAGTCGATTTGACGTCAATCGGACTGGTTATTCCAGTCAAAGAAGAAGGCGGAACTAAGTATATTGTCATCGGTCACAGCTTCATTCCGGAAGAAACATTGCAGCAAAAGATAAAAACAGACAGAGTGCCGTATGATTACTATGCCAGCGGAGGCTGGCTAACGGTCAATCCGGGAGAAGTAGTCGATTATCGCTACATGACAAAATGGATGATAGAAACTGCGGAAGAGCTGGGGCTGAACATAAAAGAAATCTGCTATGACCCGTACAATGCGACGTATTATGCGCAGGAACTTGAAAAACTGGAGTATACATGCGTAGAAGTCCGGCAGGGCATGATGACATTATCTGAACCGACGAAATCATTCCGGGAAAATGCATACCAGGGAAACATCCTACATTTTGAAAATCCGCTGCTCGATTGGGCAATCAGCAACGCGGTCACTAAAAAAGACCAAAACGAAAATATCATGCTTGACAAAGAGAAATCAACAAACAGAATTGACCCGATAGCATCAGTAATCAATGCGTTTACACGTGCACGGATTACCGAAGAAGAGGATATGAGTGATTATATTTTGAGTGACGATTTCAGCTTATAAGGAGGACATGTGAAAAAGATACTATATGTGATTGACGACATTTTTCTGTTCGTCGGGTGCATCTTGATGATTGCCGGCGGTGTATTGATATCTCCCGTGGTCGCGGTATATACCGCAGCTATAGAGTGCCTGCTTTTGGCGTTTATCTTCGCAAAAGCGCAGAAAGGCGGCGATAAATAATGCTTTTAAGACAGCTTTTTTCAAACCCGACGGATTCAGGTACACTGCTTAGCCCCGCAGATTGGCTCATATCCGCTATTAACGGCGACGGCGTAACGGCAGCAACGGCAAGTAAAAATAGTAACATCTATACGTGCGTCAATATTTTAGCTGACGACATCGGTAAACTGCCGATCCACACGTTCAGGACAGGCGGGAAAAAGACAGAAGGAATGAAACACCCCGTTGCTAAACTGCTGTATAAACGGCCGAACCCGCTTATGACACCGCTTGCGTTTAAGCGAACGCTGCAATACCATATGGGGTTTTACGGAAACGCCATTGCATATATTGAGTGGGGGACAGACGGATATCCGAAATCACTATGGCCGCTTGACCCGACGAAAACGACAATCAGGTTAAACGTGGTTACCGGAGCGCTGACGTATACGACAAGCGATGCAAAAGGCGCGATGTACAATCTGCAGCCGCATGATGTCTTGCATTTCTATGAAATGTCAAAAGACGGACTTATTGGTGTGCCGAAATGGCGGACATTGATTGACGAGCTGGACAGCCAGAACGCAATCAAGAAATTTCAGAGCCATTTTTACAAAAACGGCACACTGACGCACGGCGTGCTACAGGCGGCATCAAAAATCAATCCGGAAGCTAAGAAAAAACTTCGGCAGGAATGGGAGAAAATCAACGGCGGCATAGATAATGCCGGACGAGTAGCTGTTCTTGACCTGGGGATGGAGTATAAGTCACTGGGCATGCAGCTGGACCAAGCGCAGTTCATTGAAACGCAGAAATTCGGTATTAACGAAGTTGCCAAAGTCTACCGGATACCGCCGCATAAACTGGCACAGCTGGACAGGGCGACATACGCCAATGCCGAAGCAATGAGTCTTGACTACATCAAAACAACGCTTCTTCCGATATTTACGTCGTGGGAACAGGAAATTAACTATAAACTGTTCACCGAACCGGAAAGAGAAAACTATTATGTGAAATTCAATGCTGCCGCGGAGCTCAGAGGCGACAGCAAGGCAAGAGCTGAATACTATAAAGACATGCTCTATGCCGGTATTTATACGCTTAATGAGATCCGCGATATGGAAGAAATGGAATGTATAGGCGACGTTGGGGATATCCATCTTGCATCGCTGAATTATACAGATATTACCGTTCTGAAAGATTTACAGCTGGCAAAAGCGAAGAACGGAACACTGAAAGGGGGTGATGATGATGGGGAAAAGGGAAAGAAGAATCAATCAGACGCAGTTTGAAATTCGGACTCTGGAAGACGGTAAAACTGTCATTTTGGAAGGGTATGCCCTCAAGTTCGGAAAACGGTCGGAGGATTTCGGAGGCGTTGATGAAATATTAGAGCGCGGGTGTCTTGATAAAACTGACATGTCTAACGTTGTAGCGCTGATTAATCACGATCCAAACTATCCGTTGGCGAGAAATACCGTACGCGAAGGACCCGGGCATCTAAGTCTGTCAGTGGACGACACCGGGCTGCGGTTCAGCTTGATCCCGACGGATACGGCATATGCTAAAGACCTGATGACGAACATGTCAGCTGGCGTTGTCAATCAGTGTTCTTTTGCATTCACGTTGGCGGAAAGCGGCGCAGATTGGTCATATGAAAGTGAAAAAGATATGTACCACAGAGCAGTCAAGCATATTGAGAGGCTGTGGGATGTGTCAATCGTCACAACGCCGGCATACCCGGATACAGAAGCGCAGGCCGTACAGCGGTCAATGCAGGAATCGAAAGAAGCATACGTTAATTCTTTGAAAGAAGAACAAGAAAACATTAGAAAACGAAAGCTCAATATAGAGCTGGAATTGTTAAATCAATAATTGCCGCCGAACGGCGGCTTTTTAAATGGAGGAAGAAGAAATGACAGAAAAAGAAAGAGAATTGCGCCAGAGAATGGCGAAAGTAACCGAAGAAATCCGCGCGTTAATGGCAGATAAAAAACTTGACGAAGCGGAAAGTAAAACAGCTGAATTAAGAGAACTCAAAAGGCAGCTGGAGATTGAACAAACGCTGGCAGATGTTCCGGCAACGGTTCCCCCGGCGGCACGCGCGGCAGAAATCACCGACGAAGAAAAAAGAGATCTTATGTTCAGCGGGCTTGTGAAAGAGATTAAGCGCCAGATGCCGACGGACGCGGAAACCGAAGTACTGAAAGAAGCAAGAGCCGGTATGAAAGCAGGGGTAGACGCCGACGGCGGGCTTATCGTTCCGCAAGACATCTCAACTAAAATCAACGAACTCAAGAGAGCGTTGAATCCGCTGGACCAGCTTGTCACGATTACACCCACAACCACCATGACCGGTTCCCGCGTCATGGAAAAATGGGCAGAAATGACGCCGCTTGAAAGCGTTGATGAAATGGCAACAATCAAAGAAATCGACGGTCCGAAATTTGAAAAAATCGCATACGCGATCAAAAAATATGCAGGCATTCTTCCGATTTCAAAAGAGATGTTGTCTGACACAGACCAGAATCTCATTTCTTATGTGAGTGCGTGGTTTGCTAAAAAAGATGTGGTCACAAGAAATAGCCTGATCATTGCAATCATGAAAACACTGGCAAAGAAGCCCGTTGCTAATGTAGACAGCTTGAAAGATATTCTGAATGTGGATCTTGACCCGGCGATTTCTTTGGTGTCCGGCATTGTTACCAATCAGGACGGCTTTAACTTCTTAGACAAGTTGAAAGACTCCGAAGGGCGTTACCTGCTTCAGCCGAATCCGCTCAATCCGACGCAAAAACTGCTGTTTGCCCATCCGGTTACCGTTGTCAGCAACAAGTACTTGCCGACTGTGACATCACCAAAGAAAGTTGCTCCGGTTGTTGTCGGGTCTCTGGCGGATGCAATCGTACTCTTTGACCGCCAGCTTATTACTCTTGAAGGCACCGGCATCGGCGGGAACTCATTCATCCGGGATTCTTATGACATTAAAGCAATTACAAGGCTTGACGTTAAAGCGTTTGACAGCGCCGCAGCCGTATACGGCGAGCTGACGCTTGCGTAAAGGAGGTATTATGAGCATTCTGGATGGCGTTAAAGCGTATCTCCGAGTTGACGGGAACCAGGAAGACGAGGTCATCCGGACACTCATCGATACCGCTAAAACGTTTATTTTGCAGGGGACGGGCGTCGAAGTCAAAGAGACTGACGCCCAATCTATCCTTTGTATGCATATGATCGTAGGCTATTGGTACGAAAACAGAAACGCAGTAGGACAGGGGGCAGAATTACCGTTCACAATTACTGCACAGCTGCTGCAATTAGAAACGAGAGGTGAATGACATGCTGGTAAAAGCACTGGAGAAAATTATCATAAACGGAACGATTATTGATGTCGGCGAGACGTACGATGGAACAGCGGAAGAATTAACTGCCTACATTTCCGGCGGATATGTAGAAGTACTTGAACAGGATGAAGACGCGGAAGATGATCCTGCGGTCAATCAGAATGAAGAAGTAGATCAGGAAGTAGATCAGGAAGTAGATCAGGAAGTAGATCAGGAAGATGAAGAGCCGGAGGAAACACCAAAGGAAAGACCAAAGACAATGAGAAAGACTGTCAGGCGCACGAAGAAAACCGGAGCGTAAAGTATGAATATCGGGAAGATGCGTCACAGGATAGCGCTTAAAAAGCCTATTATCGGTGAGGATGTAGGATTTGGCTCCGTTATCGAATGGAAAGATGTCGGATCCGTGTGGGCGGAATTCTTGAAACAACGTATTACCCCCAGCGCGATTATAGGAGACGGCACGGCTGTCTTGATAACGCAAGGGATAAGAATACGGCCGCGAGAAATCGAAAAAGGATGGCATGTTGAAGAAAGCGGACGGACGTATAAGGTAATAGACGTAGATCGTTCGGATCCTGCCGTTTACGTATTAACAACAGAGGCGGTAGAAACATGAGCAGGCGCGGAATCGATATCAAGATGTTTTCAGGAGAGGTAGTCAAAAAAGCGGCTAACGACATCAAACGCTACGATAAGGAAACGCAAGGGAAAATCAGGAATGTCATTGCAAAAGGAACGATAGCAGTCATGAAAGCGGCTATTACCAAAGCGCCGATGGGACCTACCGGAAGTCTGAAGGCGGGAATCCATTCCGAAATGGAACGAGAAAAGCCGCAGGGAATAGTGAAGAGCGACGCCCCGCATTCGCATCTCGTAGAGTTCGGGACAGTTGAACGTATAGCATCCAACGATCCGAGAAAAGGCAAAAAAGCCATGCGAATAAACGATAAATTCGTAAGCGGAACTATTCGCACAGGGAAAATGCCGAAACGTCCGTTTATGCGGCCGGCAATGATGCAGGAACGAGGCAAGATTGAAAGCGAAATGGAGAAAGTATTTCAATGAGACTTATCAAAGACGTACCGTCAACCGTTCTCAGGATGGCGGTTTTTAAATTAGTGAAAGAAGGTCAAACGATACCGATTCACGGCTCAGTTCCCAAAGGTGCGAAACTTCCTTATATCACCCTGGGCGCGGCTACGTTCAAGCCGTTGTCAAATAAAGATCTGATTATTTGGGACGCTTCACTGAACGTAGAAGTATGGGCTGGGGAGGATGGGAAAAAACAAGTCAATGAAACGCTAAACGATATATGTGCATTGGTATCTGCTTACGGATGCGATATGGAGCTGCCTCAATATCGGATTAATAGTACACAAATTGATCTGGTAGAGGATTTTCCGGAAGTATCCACAGGTTATCACGGCACAGTAACAATATTATTTACTATTCAGAATTTTAACAAGAAAGAGGTATAAAAATGGCTAAATTATCAGCAGAAGAACTTAAAAAACTCCCAGTATATGAGGGGACATCTATGGCTACAGCGGGAAAAGATACCTTGCTGTATATAGACAAGGCAACAACCACGGGGAAAAAGCCGACATGGGTACTTGTCGGAGGACAGAGAAACTCACCAGTAGAATACAAAGCGGATTCTATTGATGGATCTCATAAGACTTCCGGCGGATGGGGAGAAACGCTCGCGGGTCCAAAGTCTTGGAGCATCAGCTATACAGGCTTGTTAGTCATGGATGATGCGGCACTATCAATTATGGAGTATGCATTTCACCACGACATCCCGATTCATGTAAAAATCGCATATCCGGATAAGACCTGCCAGACCGGATGGGTTACTATTTCCGATTTCACAAAAGACGTATCTCATGACGGGGTAGCCACCGTTGCTGCTACGTTAAACGGAAAGGGACCGATTTCTGAAATTGCCGCTGACGATGTTACCGGAGGCTAATTATGCGTAAACCGATAGAAATCAAAATTGGAGAGTCAAGGTATCAGTTGCTGTATACGGTAAGAAGCCTTGAGAGATTTGAGCAGTATCTCGGAACGTCTCTCTTTTCAGTTATAAGTTCCGTGCTCGTTAACGGCGCGGTCGGAATGGTACAGAGTGCAACAATACACTTTATCATTTCCGGCTTGCGAGCCGGACTTTTAAACCAGCCGAAGAATTTTGATGCTTATGATTTCGTGGATATGTACTGTGAAAACGGCGGAAACATCGGAGAACTCGCAAAATACATTGTAGATGCGGTGGTTGAATCCGGACTTTTTACACAGGGGACGCCGAAAAAAGAGGCGCCGATGAAAAAGAAGAATCACCGATAAAGACATTTGAAGACTGGATGCGGTATGCAGAACCGATAGCATACCGCATCGGTTTCAAACCGCCTGAATTTCCGCGGTTGACGCCGCTTGAATTCTATAGATATCTGGAGGCGAGCGACGAACGTCGACGCTTGCAGGATTACCGCGTGGCGTACTTCATTTCATGGCTAATGTCCCCGCAGCTGAAAAAACCGATAGAACCGCATGAAATTGCGGACCCGTTATGGATTACGGAAGAAGATAAAGTGAAAAATGCAAAAAAAGAAATGGAATATTTGAAAAAAGTATTCCATTTGGAGGGAGGTGCATAAATGTCTACAATTTCTGATTTACAGCTTAAAATTGGCGCAGACTCGTCCGGGATGCAAAAAGAATTAAACAAAGTACCGGGGGCTGTTAAGACAGCATTTAAGGTGAATCCGGTAAAAGACATGCAGTCTGCACTGGAAGGAACCACGGGAAGTCTTGAAACGCTAATTGGTAAGTTTGGCGGAATGGCGGCACTGGCCGCATCGGGATTCGGACTGACGAACCTGATAAAAGGAGCCGTTGAGGCAGGAAATAGAACCTATGAACTTGCGCAGCGGCTGCAGATAACAAATGCTGAAGCTGCAAAATTCTCAAGAATACTCAAACTAACCGGCGGTGACAGCGAACTTGCAGGGAAAGCATTTATGCGTCTCGACTCAACAATCAAAGGCAGTGGAGAGGCGGCCGAAAAGACAAGAGCCGTCTTAAGTGCCGTAGGTGTTACTCTGACAGACCAGAATGGTAAACTGTTGCCTCTTAACGATCAGCTCGCACAATTGGCGGCAGGTTATCAAAAAGCGTCACAAGCGGGATATGCTCAGGAATTTATCATGAATACACTGGGCGCTCGCGGCCTGACGCTTGTTAAAACACTGCAAAATTACAATGAAGCATCGGAAAATGCGGCAAAGATAAAAGGATTAGGGCTTGACGCAAAGCAGATGCATGAAATAAGCGTAGAGCTTGATGTAGTGCAGGCGCAGCTCGGACAGCTCGCTATCGCAGGTGGCGCTATACTTGCGCCAGTAGCGAAAGAAGTATTGCCGCCAATTTTAGAGGGGTTGGCATCAACTGCTAAATATATAGCGGAAAACAAAGAAAATCTACTGTCGCTGACTAAGACACTGGTAGCTTTTACGGTGGCGTATAAGACACTGCAGGCATTGCAAAAAGCAAGAGCGGCGATGGGATCGCTTGCGTCAATTGGAACTGGAGATGTTTCAGAAGATGCGCTAACTGTACAGCAGGAAAAAAGCATTGCACGCCGGATAAAAAATATTGAAAAAGCGGCAATAGCAGAAGAAAAAGCATATTTGAAGACACTTAGTACAGCACAGATGACAGACGCTGAAAAGGAAGCAAGCTACTCAAAATACTGTGTCATGCGGGAAGCTAAAGCTGCCGAAACCGCAAGGGTGGAAGCCGCCCGCATGACAGCGGCATATCAAGAAATCAATATGCAGGCAAGGCAGTCAGCAGCGGTACAGGCGAGCGCGGCAAATACAGCAGCCGGTGCACATAAAGCCGCAGCAGGGAAGATGGTTGCGGCTAATACATTAGCCAGTGCATCGAGCAACATGCTGGCGGCGGAACAGACCGCGGTTACCGTTGCTACACAACAGACAGGAAAAGCCGCCGTGGATACTGGTATCAGAATGAACACAGCAGCGAGGGGGTCAATCGGTCCGTTGCGTCAGGCGGCAAGTGCAGTATGGGCACTGGCCGGAGGATGGCTGGGTGTAGCTGCGGCTATTGTAGCCGCAACGTATAAGCTGTATGAATTCCATCAGGAAGAAAAAAGAGAGGCAGAAAACGCACAGTATGTAAACGTAAACGGTAAAGATTACTACTACAGCGAAAAAGACAACACGATGATCCGTGTCAAAGAAAATGGGACACGGATGAATGTTTATAGTCAAAAGGAAAATGATGAAGCCAAAGCGGCATGGGATAGGAAGTATGCTGCTGCTAACGAGAATTCTAAAAAACTTCATGAAAAATATGGTGACGGAACAAGCATAGACAAAGGGGCCATAAATTCACAAATTGAGGCGTTAAAAGCCGCTTTTGAGTCGGGAACATCTGCAACAAAAGATAATACAAAGGCGATTAAGGAAGCCAAAACGTATCAGGTAGAAGCGCCAATAGGTCAAGAAGTTGTAAATATAGCATCGAGGCATCCTGAAGGGGAACAATGGATGTCGCCGCTTGTTGAAGATGCCCGTGTGCAATGCGCCGCTTTTGTTTCCGCGTTGTATCAGGAAGCAGGCATACAAGGGTTGAACTCAATTAACGGGAATCAGCTTGTAAATCAGTTCGGCACGGCCTATCACACAGCGGGAACGGGATACGTACCGCAGGAAGGCGACATGATAGATTGGAAAGACCATGTCGGAATCTATGCGGGAAACGGTGAATATATAGCGAGAAACTCGACCGGCGGAGTGCATCGCGGCAGTATGTCGGAAGCAAATCAATGGTTCGGTAATCCGCTTGGCTACGGATCGATAGGTGAATACACCGGAGGCAAAACAGTAACACTTACGACTGATGAAATCGGTAAAAAAGCCAATGAGGCGCTAAGACGGTTAAATCAGGCTAAAGAAGAGGCGATCCGGTTGTTTTCGACGATGCAGGAAGCTATAGACAGCGAAACCGAAGGTGCCTACATGTCAGGTATGAATAAGCTGGCGGAAGACATCAGACAGAAGCAGGAAGAGATTAACAAGCTATCTAATGCCGGTATTCCTAAAGACGCGGTAGAACAACTGCAAAAACAGCTCAGTACATACGGAACGGTTATGAAGCAGAAGCTGACCGACACGTGGACAGAAAGCTGGAACAAAATCAAGACCGAAACAAAGCAGATAGGTGCAGAGCTCACTGGAGACTTTAAAGCACTTGCCGATGCTGAGTATGAGGCTACAGTTAATGCGCTCAACAAAGAAAGAACGGAACGTTTAAAAGAAGTCTCTAAAAACAAAGAAGATAAAGAAGCGATGGTGGCTGTCGAAGAATGGTACACTGCTAAGACCGCCGAGGCCGCAAAGAAACGTACAGATGCATATAGAGAGTCATTTGAAAAACAAGCAAAATACGCAATAGATAACCATCGTTCAGATCTGCTTAGGGCATTAACGAGCAGCCGTGACGGGCAAGACTATATGAACTGGAAAGGACAGACAGAAGCCCTTGAAACGTATCTGAGTATATGGAAGACGGGGCATGAGTCAATGCAGTCGCAGATTGCAGAACTTGCGGAGAGCTCAACTGATAAATTCCAAGAGTTTTTCCAAAGCATTTTGACAGGATCTGAAACACTCGGAGACTCGCTGTACAATCTCATAACAGGAATTGGAGAGACAATACTACAGCAGATTACGCAACAATGGGCAGGGCGCCTGACAGAATCTATATTCGGCGGCAGTTTGCTTGGCGGCGGAAATAATAATAGTAATGGCGGAACATATGACAATGGTATGAATACAATGTTTGATGCGTTCAAAAACAACCTAAGCGCGTCTAATGTAGCACTGGGACTTTTCTCCGGCAGCACACAAAAAGGCGGAATGGTCATGGGCGCATATAACGTCATCCAAAACGCCATTAACACAGGCACGAAACCGACAGAAGTCGGAGCAACCGTTACCGCTACAGGTGCTTTGGCAGCATTTACTACAGCAGTCGGTGCGGCTACTGTAGCACTGCAGCTTATGTCTGCAAAGTCAGGGTTCGGATTTGGCATGTTTGGATTTGCGACCGGCGGACCCATCAGCGGTCCGGGGACAGCTACATCAGATAGTATTCCAGCTTGGTTGTCTAATGGTGAGTACGTTCTCAATGCTGACGCTGTACGAAAAGTAGGATTACCGCTGCTTAATGCAATCAATTCAGGACGTATGCCTCGTTTCGCAAAAGGCGGGGCGGTAAAAACTGCAGACATCCGGAATGTAGAGTCAACAACAATAACAAAAGGCGGGAACAGATCAGTACATTTGGATATCAATACTCTTGATGCCGCGTCGTTTGCGGATTTCTTACGTAATGGCGCCGTAGACGAAATTCGGAAAGCATTTTTTGAAGAAGATTTGAATTTTGCAGGAAATAGCGGGGTGTTCTGATGATACTTAGGAAATTCCCGGAGGATCTTAACGGATTGGCTTGGGAAAGTATAAAATCAATGGATTGGAATACAAAAGTACAAAAATCGGGAAGCGGTAAAGTACGTACGCTTACAACACAGCTATTGCCGAACTGGACGATAGAAACGAAATTCCAGATATTGACCGATGAACAATATAGAAAGCTGCTGGGATTTGTAGCGCTGTTAAAAGGCGCACATATCCCTTTTTTGTGGCTTGATCCGGAAGACTATGAAGAAAAAGGAATACAGCTGCCGCTGATCACGAACGGAACATATCAAGCCGTTATGAAGATGGGCGACTATGTAGAGCCGGTAGAGTACATTGAAAAAGTAACTGTATATATTGACGGCGTGAAACAAGCAAGCAGTGCATACACAGTTACCGGCGGGACGGTGAAACTCAAAACTGCACCAGTAAGTACGGCAAAAGTTACAGCGGACTATACATATTACTGGAAAGTTATGTTTGCAGACGACGGAATAGATATTGAACGGCAGTATCTTAACATCAACAAGTCTAAAACATTTAAGTTGGAGGTAGTCCGATGAAAACAGTGAATAAATCTCTTGAGACTTATCTTGAGACAGAAAAGAAGATTACTTCTTGCGATCTATACGAGCTTGTCTTAGACAACGGCAATAAGTATTACTATGCCGATACCGATATAGACATATCTTTTGGCGGGCATACGTACTTACATAACGCATTGTTGATTAAGAGACAGCAAGTCAAAATACACGATCGTGTGGTAGTCGATACAATGACAGTTACAGTGCAAGCCGATATCAACGACAAACTTGAAGGACTGCCGTTCTTGCGGGCGGCGCACAGCGGAGTACTTGACAGAGCTAAGCTATATCTCCGCCGCTGCTTCTTTCGTGATCAGTCTGTCGTGGGGGCAATTGACCTGTTCGGCGGAAACGTAGAAGTCAAATCAGCCGGCGGTATCAAAATTGAATTGTCCGTCAAAGCAGAAACACAAGGGCTCAATATGGAGTTTCCTGTCCGCAGGTACTATCCGCAAGGGAGTTATACGACGAATGAAGACGGCGTTATCTACAGCAAAGAAACCGATGCCGCGACGCTGATTGCGCCGTTCGTACCGCGAAGAGAGGTACTCATATGACAGACGGTGAAAAAATAGCAAAGGCCGCCGCAGCATGGTTAGGTACGCCGCATATTAACGGCGCAAAAGTAAAAGGCCGCGGTGTAGACTGCGGCATGCTGCTAATAGGCTGCGTAGAAGACGCGGGATTGCTGAAAAAAGACAGTGTCCAGATTGAACCGTACTCTAACGAATGGCATCTGCACCATAGCGAAGAATGGTTTTTGAGATATGTGCAGAAGCATTGCGACGAGGTGGAAGACATGCAGCCCGGAGATTTCTTATTATATCAATTCGGACGATGTATTTCGCATGGTGCAGTCTATGTCGGCAAAAGACGGGTTATTCATGCTTATGTAGATAGAGGCGTGGTCATGACAGACCTTTCTGATGTGATGTTTTTTGACGCAAAAGGCAGGAGCCGCTTGCGCGGCATTTACCGATTTAACAAAAAGAAGGTGAGACAATGAGCTTTTTTCGCGGAAGAACAACGACAACACGGGCAAATAAAATAAGTGAATTTACAGTCAACACCGCGGAATACGGAGCAGTTGTACCTGAAATTATCGGTACGGTACGCACTGCGGGAAATGTGATCTATTATGACGATTTCACCGCTCACGAACACCGCGAAACGCACAAAGCGGGGAAAGGCGGCAGATCTAAGCAGGTCAGCATTACTTATACCTACACTGTAGCCGTAATTTTGGGACTCTGCGAGGGTCCCATTTCCGGAATCGGAAAAGTATGGATCGGTAAAAATGTACACAATTACCCGGCGGACGATATTCAACTGACGCTGTTCGATGGAAAAGAAAATCAGCAGCCGTGGGCATACACGCAGGGCAAGCATCCGGAAAAAGCCTTGCCGTATCCGGGACTTGCCTACATGGCGGGCGTGATAGATCTTGGTGATTCCGGCTCTATGCCGTCATATAACTTTGAAGTGAAAGGCAGGCTATTAGAAACAGGCGACGGTATCGATGTAAATCCTGCCGATTATATCCGGTATGTCTTAGATAAAATCGGCAAAAAAGACATGCAGATTATCGGGCTGGACAACTACCGGAAGTACTGCAAAGAAGCAGATCTTTTAATTTCCTCTCCGCCAGACGAAGACGCAAAAGCCGCCCGGGAAGTCGTAAATGAAATCGCAAAACTGACTAATGCGTATGTTTTCTGGTCAAATGACAAACTAAAGATCGTACCGCTGGCAGATAGGCCGGTAGGGAACTGGGCACCGGATAAAACAGGCATTACAGACCTGACGGCGGATGATTTCCTGCCGCAGTCCGGCGGAGCTCTTGTAACTTACAAAAGAAAAGACAGCTCTGCAATCTATAATCAGTTCCCTGTAGAGTTTATCAACCGCGCAAACGGCTATGAAAAAGAATCCGTCAGCTACGAATTTACCGAGGACATCAAGAACTACGGCGTAAGAGCCGCCAGCGTAACGAACGCCCGTTATGTCTACACAAAAGAACGGGCAGTTAAAATTGCCGAACAATTAGCAAGAAACAACAAATACGAAAGAACGCAGTACACGTTTAAACTCGATTGGAGCCTGTGCCGCTTAGAAGTCGGCGACTTGGTAAGATTGACGGATGAAAATTCGGGTATCTTTGAACAAGTCGCGGTCATTAACGGCATTACCGAAGGCACCGATGGGTGCTTGACGGTAACAGCGATATCAAGAGCGCCGGGAGATTATCCTGCGGCAAAATACAACGTACATGCTAACGATAGGCCGTACATCGACTACAACAAGACAGCTCCGGACACCATTTCGGTTATTTTCCAGCCGCCTGCGGATCTTACCGCCGACGGATTGGAACTCTGGATAGCCGCGAAAGGCAAGGCGGACGGCTGGGGCGGCTGTACCGTGTACGTTTCTGATGATAACACGAACTACCGGACGGTCGGGCAAATTGCAGGATCCGCACGGTGCGGTAAATTAATGCAGCCGTTGTCACCGATGCCGAACCACCCATCCGGCAATCAAGCAATAGTAACATGTAATGATCAGCTGCTTAGTGGTACTCTGCAAGACGCAGAACGCAAGAATACGCTCTGCTGGATAGACGGCGAGTGTATGAGTTACATTAACGCTAATTTGCGGTCGAACGGAGCATGGATGCTGACGGGGTTATACCGTGGACAGTGCAATACGACTGTCAGAATGCACGCAAAAGATACAGATTTTGTCAGGCTGGATAATTCCGTTTTTAAAGTACCTTTCGCGAAAGATGACATCGGCAAGAAAATCTACCTCAAATTCTGCTCATATAACATCTTCGGCGCAGGTCAGCAGGATCTGTCCGAAGTTAGAGCTTACGAGTACACATTAGCTCCGTACTACATCCCGCCCGTCACGAATATCACAGCATATAACCGATACAGGCAGCTTGCGGACGGCGTGTCTCGCTATGACATCGTCGTTAATTGGACGCCGCCGGAACTGCAATCTTATCTGCAAGGTGACGTCTGGTATAAGACCAGCAACGGGCAGGCAAAAGATTTGGTCATCAAAGAGGGTACGAAAGGCTCCGAACTCGGTTTTAACGGTGAATGGACGTTTGGCGGCAGCGGAAAAGACCAGGTCGTCATTCCGCAGGCAATCGTCGGCGATACCTACCTGATCGCAGTTTGCACGAAAGACGAATGGGGCGAATCAACAAGTCCGGACACATCTCCACAGCTGAAGATCCTCGTTGCGCTTAAGACGGAAATCCCGAACACGCCCGATGGCTTCGGAATAGACTTTGGAACAGCATGTATCGCCAGCTGGAAAGAAGTCACGAATACCGACGTTGCATTTTACGAAGTCCGGACAGATGATAATGCCGGCGCTGAAACGGCAGGACTGTTAGCACGGACAAATAACTTGTCCGCTATACTGCCGCTGACAGAACGAAGCGGGAAACTGTATCTGTACGCAAAATCCGCAATCGGTAAATACTCCGCCCCGGCGATACTGCAGTATAACAAGCCGATACCGAAAAAGCCCAATCCGCCCGTACTTACAAGTACAATCGGCGGTTTCGGACTGACAGCTGAAGCCATTCCGAAAGATTGCGCTGGGATGAACATTTATATTAGCGGCACTGACGGGCAGAAGACAATCAAGACTGAAAACAACAGCTACAGTCACACTTGCGGCGCCGGTATCTATGACGTATCCATTGCGTACTATGACCTATTCGGTGAAGGTGAGAAATCAGGAGAAAGCCGTGTTACTGTCAAAATCTCAATCTCTAAAGATATGCTCGAAGATGAAGCGGTCAGTCTTGCGAAAGTAGATGCGTTAGTTAAGCAAAAACTCAACGACGGCGCTATTGCAAAGCAAGACGTTACTACGATAGTGTCAAATCTCGGAAATCTCATGCTTGCAAAAGCCAATTACAGTGCCATAGCTCAAATGACCGACGCAATCAATTTGCGGGTGCAAAAAGGTGATGTTATCAATCAGATTAACTTGTCGCCGACCACGACGACAATAGACGGAAAGTATCTGCACATCAAGAGCACTACGGTTATAGATAACAATGTTATTGTGAGCCGCATGCTTGCGGCAAAAGCGGTTACAGCTGATAAGCTGGCGGTTACATCGTTATCAGCAATCACAGCAAATATCGGACTGTTGAGGACAAAGACAAACGGAGCACGAATGGAAATTAAAGATAATTTGATTGAAGCATACGGCTCCGACAATAAGCGATATGTGCGGATGGGGGTGTGGTAATGGCACACGGACTGCAAGTTTTTAATAGTAACGGTGATGTTATTGCTGATTTAACAAAACGTTTTGCAAAAACAATAGATAAGAAAACAGTTACCGGAACAGGAGAAATCAATGTAGCAGACTACGGAGCACCAAATAATAGATTTTGGTATTTTATTGTCTCTCCGTCCACGAGCTATAACGAAGAGATATTCCCAGTGCTACGCATAACAGAAGAAGGTAAAAAAATAATCTGGAAAGGTATAGGAGAACCATTAACTTTTTATTTCGGAGTCTACTGATATGAAATTTTTTGAAATATTAAATCCGGACGGGGCGATTGTGATTGACGATACGTTTAAGAACATAGAACTGTTAGATCACTTCCCGATGTCCGAGTGTCAATTTCGTGCTAAAGACGGCTATCCGTCACACGGAACGTACTATTTCCCGCGGTCGAATCCGAAGGCGGCATTAGTCGGGATCAGCTTGAATGGATTAAACAATGCAGTCCAGTTTGGATTTTCCACATCTATCGGCGGGATAGAATTTTATGATAGCCACAGCGGCATAGAAAACCATGGTATAGAACCTGTAAAAAGGGATGACATTGCAAGTAAGTCACATGTTTATTTGTTCGGGTTTGGGGACGATGAGCCGTCGGAGCACGGAACGGGATTAGAAATCTGTAATGCTAACGGGAAGGTCGTGTATAGTTCCGCTAAAAGGTACCTTAATGTACTTGGGTGCGGAAGTGAAAAGAGTGAAACGGTGCAGATGAGTGGTACAACTATCGCATTTACACTCGGCACTGACCACGTCACGAAAATATATGAAAGTCATAAGGTAGGGGCAAAGGGGGTTGAATACAATAGATATCCGAGATTTACAGTCAATGAAAACAGTATATCTATCGGAATGTTGGAAACAAGAGTTGTTTATATACCACTCGAGGACCCACCATTGGGGTGGCACTTAATATTTCATTGTTACTATAATTTTGGCTGGTTAATTGGAAATGTTGTTATTTAAAAAGGAGAGAAAAAATCATGAAAAGAACATGCAAAGTAAACGGTAAAGTGTCTTATCCGCAAAATGACGGAGTTTTAACGACATTCAGCTTTCACAACCCAGAGACTGGAGAAATGCTGACGATACAGACAAATTCTCCAGAAGAGACCGACGAGCTTAACTACGGAGACACGGTCACGCTGGAGATTAAAAAAGCCGAGGTATCCGAATGAGACCACAGACATTTCAGCACCCGGAAATAAGAGATGAGAATGACAACATCATACAGCCCGGGGCGTTTGGCAAAAACACGCCGTTTTGCACGAAGGGGAATGACGGCATTTTAGACTATATTGCGAATGATCTGGAATATCTATATGAAAACGGGGGCAGCGGCGGTAGCGGAGCAGGTCCGAAAGGTGACCCAGGTCCTAAGGGCGACCCCGGACCAAAGGGTGACCCGGGTCCTAAGGGTGCCGACGGGAAGAACGGACAAGACGGGGCAGCGGCAACGATAAAAGTCGGAGAAGTGACGACAGGCACATCCGCTTCGGTGACAAATTCCGGGAACAGCACAAACGCCGTATTTGATTTTGTAATCCCAGTGTCTGGTGGTGGCGGGCAGGGTATTCAAGGCCCCAAAGGAGACCCGGGACCGAAAGGAACAGACGGAAAAGATGGAACTGCTGCAACAATCAAAATCGGAACGGTAACAACGGCGGCACCAGGAACGAGTGCTAAGGTCACAAATACCGGAACGGCTAACGCAGCAGTGTTTAATTTTTCGATTCCAAAAGGCGAAAAAGGAGAAAAAGGAAATACGGGAATACAAGGTCCGCCGGGACCCGCGGCGGATTTATCGCAGTACGTAAAGAAGACGGAAATTTTTGATGGTAACATGATTAAATTGCCGAATGGTGCAAAGATAGGAGTAGAATGATGGACAAGCTTAAAATTATCAGACCAAACGGAGAAGAAGAAATCGCCGAGTTGACGACTGATAAATCATTAGTCGGAAACAATTACTTGAAACTGGATATTGGCGGCGTGCCGCACTACGCAAAAGTCGGAGATGTTGTTGACACGCACATGTACACATTTAACGGTGTTGACGGTAAAAAATATTATGTGCAGAAGGAAATTGCAGCAGAAGCGCTTGCAGGCAGCGTTGAAGTTAAAGGAAATTCAGAATTTATTGTACCGGAAAGAGTTACAGTCATTGAAATAACAGCCGGTTCCGAAATGAAACCCGAAGTGAAATATGTCAAAGTAACGCCTGGATCAACTCTTAGTATTGAGTTTTTTCATATGCATCCGTGGGATTACGGGTGGTTTATAGAAAGTGAAAGCGATAAAGTTTATGGAACACAGTTTTTAATGACAGATAGTATTACAATCAGATGGTCGAGTGAGATAAACGAGCATGAAACGGAAGCGGATTTAACAACATAGCAGGAGGCCGAAAATGACATTTTTTCAAAATCTCAAAAGAAAAATAAAAAAATATAACAAGCCTCCTATCTGGTGGGGCGGATTTGTTACATGCGTCTTTGTCTTAGACTTGATAGACTTTGCCGAATACTTCTGCCGAACTTCTCTCAATCTCTTAGATAAATGGGAATCGAAGACGGTCGTAAGCGTTGTGCTGATGTACATTCTGTCATTTATTAACAGTGCATACGGCGTAGTGCTCAATGCTTATTTTTGGCTGATTATCATTGACATCTCTACACGCTGGCTGGCCATCGGGTATCAGTATCTTGTAGATAAAGGCATGGATCCGAACTACTTAACGACACGTGAGAAACTGTACGGTATAATTCTTGCTTTTAGCGCGAAGAGGTTAAAATCTAAGATTATGCTGTGGGGATTTTTAACAAAATTCATTCTCTTCACAATTCTTATTCTTACTGCTTCGCAGATTGATACCGTTTTATCGGCAATAGAAATCCCGCTGTCGTGGCCGGTACTCAAATTCATGTTCGGGTACATCTGCTACAACGAGATACTTTCTATTTGTGAGAATTTAAGAGACGCAGGCAATCATCACATAGACAAGTTGATAACATTACTTGACAACAATATATTTGCAAAGCTCAAGAAATAGCCGCTATTTAGCGGTTTTTAAAATGGAGGTATTTATGACGATAGAGGAATTTCGGCAGGAACTCAAAAATAAACGGGATTATTTTTATCAGTTTCCGTGGCCGGCAACGACGTATGGACACTGGTCGGCAGGGAGATATTTCACAACATTTAATGACTATCATTTTAATGTTGACGGAGACGGAGAAATCATCTACACAAGGTCTCTCGATGAAGTACCGCGAGCAACTTGGCACAGAAACACGGGCAGCATCGCAATCGCTTTGTGCTGCTGCTATAATGCCCGCCCGAACGACTTAGGAGAATATCCTCCGACCGAGGCACAAATTGAAACGCTGGCGAAGATGTTCGCGGTCATTGCCGAGGTTTTCGATAATCCGATCGATAGAGATCATTTTATGACGCACGGCGAGGCCGCGAATGACGATGGTTACGGGCTGTACAGCGGAGATCCTGACTGCAGATGGGATTTAGAGCAGCTCTGCGATCAGGATGAAATCGGGACCGGCGGGGATATTTTGCGCGGCAAGGCGCAGTGGTATTTAGAAAATGGGGTGTAAAAATGAATTATCAGGAAAAGGCAAAAAAGATTGTTATTGATTACTACAATGAACATGTAGAGAAAACAGATAATAAGAAACTGACCGAAAGTGAAGTTTTTATTGTATGGTTTAGTAAAACATTACAGAACTGGAAAGCGTTGGTAAGTACAACAATATCCGATGGAATGTATTATGAGATCACATATAACGGGAATAAAAAAGAAACTTATCTCGACGCATATAAAAAGTGGGAAAATGTTTGTGTAAAAGATAAGGAGGACTGATAATGTGGAAAATGTTATCAAAACACATTACAAAAGTATTATTTTGTGCATTTTTGTTATTTTCTCCATTGTTTTCATTGCAAGCCGAGGGGACTACGGAATACATCACAATGACAATCCAGGAATGGAACGACTTCAAAATGGATTGGACATCGCAGATGACAGAATTAGCCATGCTGAAACAGAACTTGAACATGCTGACACTGAACTCGACCGAGCAGCAGGCACAAGCAGAGAAATTACTCAAGAAGTGCAACAGCTTAGAGATGAAATTGGGCAGAATCAAGCTATCCTTAAACAGTGCGAAGACCTCATTGACAGAAGCGAAGAAAGAAATCAACGAGTGCAAGAAAGAATTAGAATTATTGAAGAACGAAATCGACAAATTGAAACACAAATTGAGACTGGCAAAAAGACAACGTGACGCATGGGCAATAGGAACACCGTTGGCGTTTATAGCAGGATTTCTTGTTGCAAAGAATTAGTTTTATCACTATCTGCAAAACAAGTTAATGTGGGGCGGGAAACCGCCCCTCTTTTTTATTGCATAAATCAATTTATAGTGGTATTATATAGACGTCGGAGGGAAACCTCTGTGGGTTTAAATAATCTGAAAAAGGAAAAGGAGCAGGGAGAAATCCTTGCTCTTTTTCTGTTGCACTGTATAAAAAATAATTATAACAAAACACTTGAAAAGATATTGACAAATCAAATATGATATTATAATATATAATCAAGAAAGGGGAATAACCCCGCAGATTATTTAAAACCATAGGAGGAAAACAAAATGATTAGAAACATCGGAATCGAAGAAGGCGGAAGAATTTTAACAGATGGAAGCCGGACAATAAAATTTGAAAGAGTAGACCGCGGATATGAAATGTACGAGCTAAGCGGGAACAGATATACCCGCTGCGGAATCGCGAACGCAGACGAAGAAACATCAGATGCGGATTTGTGGGCAATCGCCACAGATGATTTGTACTAAAAAAAGGAGGCATAAGAAATGAAAATTGCAATTACGGACAGAAATAACGAAATCAGGGATCTCAACTACCGGAAAAACGGACTCGATTATACCGAAGACTTGGTAGGATTTGGACCGATGCCGGCGTATAACGATGATGTTGACGCCTATGAAATGACGGAAGATGAGTATAACTGGTGGAAAAATCTCATTGCAATGCAGGAACGTTGCGATGAACTGGAAGAAGAAATCAGTGACCAGGACGCTATTGAAGAAATGAAAGAACAGTGTGGAAATACCGATCTTGAAGACAGCATAAGACAGTATAAGTATCTGCTTGAAGAATATATTGAAAACAAAAAAGGAGAATGAAAAATGGAAGTTACTAAGAAAATAATAAGCAGGTTGCGGGCTATTGCTTACGAAGAATTAAGAAAAAATTACACAAAAGATGAGTGGGATTCGATTTTCGCGGGAGGTATAACGGTCGCGTATTTAGTACAAATGAGAGACCACAGAAAAAAAGTATACAGAATTTTGCAGTATACAACACAGATGAATACTGCAACGATGGAATCCTACGGAATTAGTGCGGACGGGGAAATAGACATACTGGGAATAATAAATCGGCAGACCAAAACGTTAACTCCGGTGGAATCATGGGAGGAAAAACTCTAATGACTACAGAAAAAGAAAATACCGGCTGGGGCGGGCGTCGTAAAGGGTCCGGTGCTAAAAGAACACTGCCGGAAGGCGCAAGAACTCGGTCTATTAATATGACCGACGAGGAATACGAAAACGTAAAAAACACTTTAAACGTAATAAGGAGAGAAAAGAAAATGAGTAAATATTTTAAAAATAATATTTTCTTTTACGAAGATCTAAAAGGAGATCTCAATCTGAATATGCGCGGAAGCGAAAATGGCAAAATCACAATTGCATCTTCAAAAAAGAGAGATATGAGTGAGAAATTCGAGATTATAGATACAAAATTTGCCGACGGATTTAATGTTTGTGTCAGCGATAAAGAGCAAAAAGGCGCTCCGATTACCGTTTTTATCGGTAAGAACTTGTTTATTTTCAGTGACGACGATCTCAAAGAAATTTATACGGAGGGTATTATCCGCATAAGTGTATATAGAACCGGAGACAATCAACTAAATATACAAGTCGAAGAACTCGACTCCGGCAACATCTGGACAAGCTTTAAATATTTCGATTGGGACGTCGAAGAAAACAACGGACGTTTTAAAAACATAGATAATTACATCGATGATTTCGTTCAGAAAAAAGAAAATGTAAAATCTGTAAAAAGAATATCTAATGATACGATAGAAATTATATGGTACGATGCAGAATTTAAGGGGTATATGAGATCAAAGTGTCAGTTTTGTGTGACAAAAGATCTGATCGGGTCAGTCACACTCGATATGGACGTCGTGAGAAAAAATGACGTAGATAAAGCGTAACATGCAAAAGAGCGATAATAATATCGCTCTTTTTTTGTAAAGTGCTCCACAAACTGCTCCATCTTTTTAATTTTATGGTATTTAAAAATAAATGTATATGCTGAAATATACGAGAAATACTGATTAGAATAAATGGAGCGCCTAGAGGGATTCGAACCCTCGCACCTGGTTCCGGAGACCAGTGCTCTATCCCCTGAGCTATAGGCGCCTGACGAAAGACATTATAGCATATTCGCTGAGTTTGCTCAATTGCGTGGCACTAAAATTGAACAGTTTGATCGAAAAGGAAATATGATGTAATACGGAAGGGAGGCACAGAATGGATCGAAAAATATTTCTTTTGATGCTGCCGCAAGAACTCATTTGGAGGGGGAATATCGGAAGAATTGATGAGTGCTTATAAACGGGAATTAGCGCATGTTTATAGGATGGCAAGTGCTAAAAGGATGCTGTTTATAAAGCGTAAAGGTACTCATTAAAAAATGGTGCTGAATGAGTGCAGCCGTGATATGCGCGGAGATGTTGGTGAACTGAAAAAGAAGTATGGAATCCACTATTGATGATTGTTTTACAATTTCGGATAATGCCGGAATACTTGAAGAAAAGCGTTTGACAGGATATAATCGTGATGATATAATGTTTTTCGTTGACGGATCATTAGCTCAGTTGGTAGAGCACCTGACTCTTAATCAGGGTGTCCGGGGTTCGAACCCCTGATGATCCACCAGACATGATACCCGAGGTTATGATGGCTTCGGGTTTTTGTTTTTTCATAATTTGTTGGAGTTTTTAATATCTTTGTAAAAGGTTTTGGCAAAGTTGATAATTGCTGCGGAGGGATTTGCGAAGGAGGGGGTCTTTCTGCATTTATGCAGCAGGTATGATAGAATATAAAAAATATTTCGGAAGAGGTGCGGTATGAGATACAGAAGTACACGAAGTGAAGAGAAAATTTCTGCGCCCCAGGCATTGCTTCAGGGATTGGCAAAAGATGGCGGGCTCTATGTTCCTGAAATGCTGCCGGTGCCTTTTATTGAATATAATTCTTTAAAGGATTTGTCATATAAGGAATTGGCCAGCTTTGTTCTTAAACGTTTTTTGACAGATATTCCTGAAAATGATTTGAAGAAACTTACAGATGCGGCCTATACGGGAACATTTGCCGCAAAAGAAATTGTGCCCGTAAAACGTATGACAGATGCTTTTTCTGTGGCGGAAATGTTTTATGGCAGGACTTGTGCTTTTAAGGATCTGGCGCTTTCTTTGTTCCCTTATCTGCTTGTATGGGCAAAGGCGCAGGAAAATGATGGAAAGCAGATTTTAATCTTAACGGCTACTTCAGGTGATACAGGGAAGGCAGCGTTAGAGGGATTTCGTAACATTCCCGATATCAATATTATGGTATTTTATCCGTCTGATGGAGTGAGCCCTCTTCAAAAGGATCAGATGCAGAAGCAGTCCGGTAATAATGTAAGGGTGGCAGGTATTGATGGTAATTTTGATGATGCCCAGAGTGCATTAAAACGCATTTTTATGAGTGGCTTGAGAAAAGAAGCATCAGAAAAGGGTGTTTTGTTTTCCAGTGCTAATTCGATTAATATTGGCCGGTTGTTGCCGCAGATCATCTATTATGTATGGATCTGGCTTCAATTGAGAAAGAACCATTCGATTGGAGAAAATGAGCGGTTTAATGTGGTAGTTCCTACAGGAAATTTTGGAAATATTCTGGCCGGGTGGATGGCAAAAGAAATTGGTGTTCCTCTTGGACAGCTGATTTGTGCTTCCAATGAAAATAAGGTACTTACAGATTTTTTCGAAACAGGCGTGTATGACATCAATCGCGAGTTTTATCTGACGGAATCACCATCTATGGATATCCTTATTTCTTCTAATTTTGAGCGTTTCCTGTACTATGTACTTGGTTCTGCTGATAAAGTGGCAGCAGCCATGAAAGCATTGAACAAGGAAGGGCGATATGCGGTATCGGAAGAAGAATTAGCATACGCTCTTGGTGAAATTACAGGAGGATGGGCCTCTTCCGCAGATATGAAACGGGCGATGAAAGCAGTTTACGAATCTTATGACTACCTTATGGATCCTCATACTGCAGTGGCTTATGCGGTTTATCACAGACTTCGCCGCGAAGGGAAGATAGAAAGACATTCTCATACAGTCATCATCAGCACAGCACATCCATATAAATTTCCCGGTATAGTAGCGGAGATTCTCGGTTTAGATGAAACAGGTACACCCTATGATGTTCTTCGGCGTATTGAAAAGAAAACAGGGATTCCTATTCCTTTTCAGTTGGGAGATTTGGAAATGAAGGAAAAACGTTTTATCGATACAATTGGAAAAGATGATGTGGCTGATGCAGTTAGTGAATACATGGATGATATTATGAATATAAGGATGCGAAATGAATAAGGCGGATTTGGAAGAGAAGCAGGAAAGACGGATGCGTTATGGATTCCTGGCACTTTTGCTTTTGGTGCTGGGAGGGATTCATTTTATGGATCCTGCTTTTTATCCAACAGTTTATCAACTGTCCAAAAGTGGAGATTTGGGCGGTACTATTACCTATTTAAGAGGATTTGGTGTTTATGCCGTTTTTGTCAGTTTTTTTATTGATGTCGTTATCAATATTGTTGGATTTCTTCCGTCTATTTTTATTTCTACTGCCAATGGCCTGATTTTTGGTTTGTTTTGGGGGACGATGATTTCATGGCTGGCAGAAACATTAGGCGTTATGATTTCTTTTTGGGTTATGCGTGTTCTTTTCCGAAGTCTGGCAAAGCGGGTGATTGAACAGAGTAAGACTTTAACCGCTTTGGATTCCTACGATTCTTGGCAGGCGGTGGCGGCAGCGAGAGCGATTCCTTATATGCACAATGGCCTTGTCACAGCAATCTGTGCTTTATCCGGCATGTCATTTCGCTCTCATATGGCGGGTAGTTTGCTTGGTAAGCTGCCGTCAGTGGCACTTGAGGTAATTGTCGGGCATGATGTGGTCCATCTGGGGGAACATTCTTTGCGTCTGACTATCATTATTATTGTTGTTTCCGCCGTGTATGGAGCCGTATGGTGGTATATGAAAAAGAGAAAGAATAGAGAGAGGGATATATAAATTTGTTTTAAAGCAATCTAAATGAAAATTGAATTGAACTGTAAAAGCCAGATATCCTTTAAAGGTATATAAAATAATATTGAGACAATAAAAAGTTTTCTTTGATTAACTGCTGGCGGTTTGTGAACCGTGGCTTCATATTGATCGTAAGAAGACTTTTTGATATTTTACTCCCGGCAGACATTATACTTAAATTTTACAACTCGGGATATAATAAGGTTATATTGCGACAGGTTTGCGTACGTGAATCTGCATTTTTCATTCATGCAAACAAGGAGATTAAAATGATCATTGGGAATGCGGAACATCTTTCTGCTTATAAGGCACAGCTGTCTGAAGAACTTTATGATTGTCTGGAGAAAATGGCGGCCTATGGGTTTGAAGACCTGCCTGACGGGAAATATGAGATTAACGGTTATAAGGTGGGGGTAGAAACTTCAATGACGGAGCCGGCTGATAAACGTAAATTGGAAGGACATCAAAGGTATATCGATATAGTTTATGAAGTTGATGTGGAAGAGGAGCAGATTGGCTGCCGGTCTGTTTGGGAAGCCGGAAAAGTGACTGAATCTTATGAAGATAGAGATTTATATTTTTTCGCGTCGGAAGGAGAAGAAAGCCGTGCGTATCTTCATACGGGAAATTTTGTAATTTGTTTTCCCGAAGATTTGCATAGGCCTCTCTGCATGGGAGCGAAAGGGCCTTGCAGAATCAAGAAGGCGGTTCTAAAATTTCCGTTAAATAAATTATGAAATGGGTGAAATGTATAGAATCTTACATTGACCGATGGTCGCCATTTTGGTATCATAGTTAATACGGACAGCATTTTGACTGATGGTCGTGTTTTGGAGTTTTATTTAAGGAGCAGCTTTTAAAATGACCGTAAGGGGGAGACGAATGAAGTATAAAAAAGTGCTGGCAGCTGTCATGGCGGTCAGTGTAGTTGTTTTATCGGCAGGTATGTTTACAGGATGCGGTTCAGCAAAGAGCCAGCAACAGCAAAGTTTAAAGGTGACGACATTTAGACCGTTTAAATCAGATACGCCGATCATGAGGGAATATACAGGCTCTATTACGGCATTGCAGGAGGTTCCTGTCCGCGCTAAGGTATCAGGGACAGTTGTTGAAAAATATATTACCGGCGGTCAGCATGTAGAAGCGGGGCAGGCCCTGTATCGTATTGATACAAGAAGTTATGCATCTGCATTGGCTGCGGCACAGGCATCTGCAGCACAGGCGTCTGCTACTTATGAAAATGCGAAAAAGGATCTGGCCCGTTATGAACAGCTGGTTAGCAGTGGTGCTATTTCAAAACAGGCATATGACGGACAGAAATCATCTACAGAAGCCTATCGGGCTGTTTATGAAGCGGCTCAGGCGCAGGTACAGATTGCTTCCGATAATTTAGGTGATACGATTGTGACAGCGCCATTTTCAGGCACACTGTCTATGGATGATGTGAACATAGGCACTTTTGCAACCGCAGGTACGACGGGACTTGTTACCCTATCCTCTTCTGATCCGCTTTATGTGCAGTTCGACATGTCCGAAAGCGAGTATTTGCAGCTTACTCGTCAGAAAAATATTACGGAAACTTTAGGAAGTGAATTAAAACTCCGCTTGTCAGATGGATCCATTTACAGTGAAACCGGTAAAATCGTACAGGTCAGTCCGGGACTCAACGGCGGTCAGCTGACGATGAAAGCATCTTTTGCTAATCCTAATAATCTTCTTATTCCGGGGATGTATGCAACCATTGTTTCTGATGCTGAGTTAGCACAGGGAAGTATTCTCGTTCCGACGAAAGCCCTTATCCAACTTTTAAATAAAGATATGCTTGATGTGGTAGTGGATGGGAAGGTACAGCAGAAAGCAGTCAAGGTTGGTGCAACTTATGGATTATATACAATTATTGAAAGCGGCATTGATGTGACTGATGAAGTTATCGTAGAAGGTCAGAACAAAGTGCAGATTGGCCAAGCGGTAGAAGCGGTAGAAACGACCAGAGAAGAAATGGAAGAATCCGCGACCAAGGCTGCTGCAGATCAGCATGGTATTGCGAAGTAAGGAGGGGACATGGCTAAGTTTTTTATCAATCGTCCTATCTTTGCAATTGTTTTGGCGCTCGTTATTTCTATCGCCGGTATGCTTTGTATTTTTACCCTGCCGGTTGACCGATATCCGAAGATCACACCGCCCCAGGTTTCTGTAAGCGCTGCTTATCCCGGTGCCGATTCGGAGGTTGTGGCGCAGACGGTGGCGGAAGTCATAGAAAAGAATGTAGTTGGTGTAGAAGATCTTGATAGTATCAGCTCGACAAGTAACTCGAACGGTTCCTATTCGTTGACGGTACAGTTTGTCTCAGGGACAGACTCCGATATGGCAACAATTCGTGTACAGAATGGGGTTACATCTTCTGAGGCGGCGCTCCCTGATACAGTTCGCTCTATCGGCGTAACGACACGTAAGTCTTCCAGCGGAATGGCACTTGTTGTCAGTTTGCTCTCGCCAAATGGGACTTATGACGAGACATTCCTCAAAAACTATTTCAGTATGAACTATGTTGATGAGCTGAAATCCATTCCCGGTGTAGGGAGTGTACAGGAATTTGGTTCTGATTTCGGTATGCGGATCTGGCTTGATCCCGCAAAAATGGCACAGAATAAAGTCACCGCATCGGAAGTTATATCTGCTGTCAGCACACAGAACAGACAGGTAGCGGCAGGTAATGTGGGGACGGCTCCGGTGGACAAGAATCAGGCATTCCAGTACATTGTTACCGTGCAGGGGCGTTTAGCCACAGCAGAAGAATTTGGGAATATAGTCATTCGTACAAACAGTGACGGCAGTATGCTCAGAATGAAAGATGTGGCCCGCATCGAACTGGATGCAAAGAACTACGATTTTATTGCCCGTTCCGGTGACCATGAATCTGCAGCGGTAGCATTCTCACTCACTGATGATGCAAATGCTATTGATACGATTAACAAGATTAAGGCTAAACTTGCTGAAGACAGCAAGTCTTTTCCTGCAGATATGACTTATCGTATTTCTATGGATAATACGGATTTCATTTATGCGTCCGTTAAAGAAGTTCTTCAGACCTTTTTTGAAGCACTGCTGATTGTAGCAATGATTGTCTATATATTTTTGCAAAATTGGCGATCTACCCTTATTCCCATGATCGCCGTCCCTGTATCGTTATTTGGTACTTTTGGCGCTTTTGAGGTACTCGGTTTTACAATCAATACGCTGACACTTTTTGCCATAGTTTTAGCAATTGGACTGGTTGTCGATGATGCAATTGTTGTCATTGAAGCTGTAGAGTATGAAATGCGGTATAATAATTTACCGCCGAAAGACGCTACGGTTGCGGCGATGAAAAAAGTGCAGAGCCCAGTTATCGGGGTTGCTATCGTACTGGCTGCTGTATTTGTTCCGGTTGCCTTCCTTGGCGGGATTATGGGTATTCTCTATAAACAGTTTGCCCTTACTATTGCGGTTTCCGTATTGATTTCTGCTTTTGTGGCTTTGTCCTTGACGCCGGCTCTTTGTGCAGGGATGCTCCGTTATCATAAGGAAGGCGCAGAACGGGGGTGGCTGCAGAAATTCTGGGATAAATTCAATGACTGGTTCGATCGTATGATTGAAATTTATGGCCGTAGTCTTGAAAAAATGGGACGCGTGATTATAGCGCCCATTGGTGTCCTCATTGGATTGACCGTTGCTTCTGTTGTTATGTTTGTTGCTCTCCCGACTGCTTTTTTGCCGGAAGAGGATAATGGCTACTTTATTGGGGCTATTTCGCTGCCGGAAGGTTCTGTCAATATAAGAACCAATGCGGCAATTAAAGAGTTTCTGGCCTATATGGGTAAAGATGATGCTATAGAGCAGACTTTTGGCGTTACCGGCTCTGATATCCTTTCCGGTGGTCAGAAACCCAATGCGGGACTTTCTTTTATTAAACTGAAGCCCTGGGATGAGAGAAAAGGGGCTGCTTCACAGGTGGGAGCGCTTATTGGAAAAGCGGCAGCCTATAATGCCACACACCCTGATGTAAATATTATGGCATTGAATCCCCCTGCTATTCCCGGGCTGGGCAGTTCCGGCGGTTTCTCCATGTATATCCAGAATAAGAATGGCGATTCCAATGAAAATATGCAGCGGGTTATAGGGCAGTTCCTTGGAGCGGCTAATCAAAGACCGGAAATAAAGATGGCTTATACCACTTTCCGTATGGATACTCCTTCATATAATTTTGATATAGATCGTGAAAAGGCTTTAAAAAATGGTGTAGCGCTGGGAGATATTTTTACAGCCTTACAGGTCTATTATGGGTCTGTCCAGATTAATGATTTTACTGCCTATGGACGTAACTTTAAGGTGGTCGCCCAGGCTGATGTGGATTATCGTATGGATCCTTCGGCGAATAAGTTCCTGACTGTGAAAGACTCCAGCGGGAACATGATTCCTATCAGTACTTTTATCACACCGAAAAAATCTAATGCAATTTCCGTTATTACCCGTTATAATAATTTCCCTGCGGTTAAAATCAGTGGTAACCAGGCAGACGGATATTCTTCCGGACAAGCGTTGGACGCATTGGAAGAAGTGGCAGCGGAAGTACTTCCTACCGGATATAGTTATGCTTTTGTGGAAAGCTCGGCACAGGAGAAAGAAGCCGGCGGGAAGACGATTTATGCCTTGGCACTGGGGATGCTCTTTGTATTCCTCTCTTTGGCGGCATTATATGAAAGTTGGAAAGTTCCTTTTGTCGTACTCTTTGGTATGCCGACCGGCTTCTTCGGAGCCTGTCTTGGCGCCTGGATGTTTAATGTATATAATGACATTTATTTCCAAATCGGTTTGTTAACCATCATAGGGCTTGCCGCCAAGAATGCGATTCTCATTGTAGAGTATGCGAAGGTTCGTACAGATGCGGGCATGGCGCCGCTTAAGGCTGCAGTGGAAGCATCTAAGATCCGTCTGCGTCCTATTCTGATGACTTCCCTTGCTTTTATTTTGGGAAACGTTCCGCTGGCCCTGTCGACAGGTGCGGGCGCGAATTCTCGTTCCGAAATGGGGATTGCCGTGGTATTCGGTGTTCTTTCTGCGACAGCGTTTCAAATTTTTATCGTACCAATGCTGTTTATTGTTATTGAAAAGTTCCATTTTGGAGGCTTTCGTAAGAAAAAACTGGTGACTGAAGAAGACTGAGGTTTATTAAATGTGAAATACCTTTCCACAGAGAAAATGATTTTTCTGGAGAAAGGTATTTTTGCTTATAAAGCGAGGATAGAAAATATGATATAATGATTGGGTAAAATTTTATTATTTGGGGTATGAGTAAGAAAGGGAATATATGATGAGCCAAGTATTTGTAAGCGGACATAAATCGCCTGATACGGACAGCATTGCCGCTGCCCTCAGCTATTCTTATTTAAAACGCCGGTTAGGCATGGATGCTGTGGCCGTTCGTGCGGGAGAAATCAATAAAGAATCCAGATTTGCTTTGGATTATTTCAATCTGGAAGAGCCGATACTTGTGACTTCCGTAGAAAGAAAAAATCCGGAAGATGAAAAACAGAAAGTGATTTTAGTGGATCACAATGAATCCAAACAGACAATCGATGGTATGGATGACGCGGAAGTCCTGGAAATTATTGACCATCATCGTTTCGGGGATTTCGAATCGGAGAATCCGATTTTCATTCTTGTTCGTCCTGTCGGTTGTGTGAATACGGTCATCTATGGATTATATAAAACAAATCATATAAAGCCGTCCCGTGAAATCGCGGGAATCATGCTCTCCGCCATTATATCCGATACAGTCCTTTTCCGTTCGCCGACAACGACAGAAGAAGATAAAGAAACGGCGAAAGAATTGGCTGAAATTGCGGGAGTGGATTATGAGGCTTATGGTATGGAAATGCTGAAAGCCGGTGCGGATATTTCCGATTATCCTGCTGAAAAATTGGCACGGAACGATACAAAGGAATTTAGCGCGGCAGGAAATGTATTTACTGTCGGACAGATTTCCGTTATGAATGTGGATCCGATTAATGAAAAGAAGGCAGAAATCATGAAAGTGCTGGAGGCGATCAAAGCTGAGAAGGGCTATGCAGCTTCTTATCTCATGGTGACAGATATCTTGGCGGAGGATACATTCCTGTGGTTCACTGAAGGTGCGGAAAGCATTGTAGAGAAAGCATTTGCCGGTAAGCCTGAAAATGGAGTTGCCTATCTTCCTCATGTTATGTCCAGAAAGAAACAGGTAACCCCGCCACTTCTGAAAGCATACGGCGAATAATTTTGAGCGGAACGAAGAACTCATACATGGCATTCGTCATATATGAGTTTTTCTTTTATAAGGGGCGTTTGGATGAGTTATCTTGATACTTTAAACGAAAGACAGCGTCAGGCTGTTGAACAGATTGAAGGACCCGTGTTGATTATGGCAGGTGCTGGTTCGGGTAAAACTAAAGCGTTAACCTGCCGCATTGCTTATATGCTGGAGCAGGGAATACGGCCGCAGAATATTCTTGCTATCACTTTTACAAATAAAGCGGCACAGGAAATGCGTGAACGTGTCCATCATCTGGTAGGGGCGGAAGCGGATAAACTGTGGATGTATACATTCCATTCTTTTGGTGCGCGTTTTTTGCGGCGGGAAATCAATAACCATCCGCCGTTTACTGATAAATTTACGATTTATGATTCTGATGATTCCAAACAGATGATTAAGAATATTCTGAAGGAATTAAATCTGGATGATAAACAGTATCCGCCAAGAAATATACAGGCTCGTATTTCTGCCGCAAAGAATGCACTCCAGGGGCCGGAATCATTTCGCGCGGAAGCCAGCGGTAATTTTTACAACGAAAAGATTGCCGATGTCTATGATTTGTACGATAAATATATGAAACAAAACAATGCACTCGATTTTGATGACCTTCTTTTTGCGACAACAAAACTCTTAGCTGATGAAACGATACGCAGACGTTGGCAGGATCATTTCCACTATATTTTAATTGATGAATATCAGGATACCAATCATGCGCAGTACCTTATGGCAAAGTATATCGCAGGCAAATCTCAAAATATTTGTGCCGTAGGTGATGCGGATCAGAGTATCTATTCCTGGCGTGGAGCCGATCTGCGGAATATCATGGATTTCCGTGAAGATTATCCTTCGGCTCAAATTATTAAGTTGGAGCAGAATTACCGTTCGACACAAACAATTTTAAATGCGGCCAATGCGGTTATTAAAAATAATGTGGAACGCTTGGAGAAACGGTTGTGGACAGAAAATAATCCGGGTGTTCATCTGCAGAAATATGCTGCTTCTGATGAACATAATGAGGCGGATTTTATTGTAGAGTCCATGATGAAAGAACACGGGGAAAATCATGTCCCGTATGGGAAAATGGCGGTTCTTTATCGTATGAATGCCCAGTCCCGTGTGATTGAAGAAGGCATGGTAAAGCGCGGTATTGCTTATACCATGGTTGGCGGAACAAGATTTTATGACCGTGCGGAAATAAGGGATATGCTGGCGTATCTTAAATTGGTGGCCAATTTTCGTGATGATATCAGCTTGATGCGTATTATCAATGTGCCCCGACGTGGTATCGGACAAACAACCATACAGAAGTTAAGTGAATTTTCCAAACAGGGAAATATGTCCATGTTTGAGGGAATCATGTCACTGGAAGAGTCTGATATCCCCGTGCTAGCAAGAACCAAACTCCAAAAATTCAGCGCCTTGATTTTTAGTTTCTTGAATGCTTCCACGGAAGGCGATGTATTTACACTTATTCAGAAAATTATGACTGATACGGAATATCTGTCGGTTCTCCAGCAGAGCAGTGATCCTCAGGCACAGAGCAGAGAAGAAAATTTGGGTGAACTGCTGAACGTGGCAAAGGATTTTATACAGGAGCAGCCGGAAGGAGGACTTCCGGAATTTTTGGAGAAGGTCGCTCTTGTAAATGATGTAGATTCCTTTGAAGAACAGGATGATAAAGTGACTTTAATGACTATCCATAGTGCCAAGGGATTGGAGTTTCCTATAGTTTATATGGCAGGTATGGATGAAGGCATCTTTCCGGGGGTACGTTCTTTGATGGATGAGACGGCTTTAGAGGAGGAGCGTCGCCTTTGTTATGTGGCGATTACACGGGCAAAGGAAAAGTTATATCTTACCACATCCGCTGTACGAACGATGTACGGGCAGGTGAAACCCTATGTAGAAAGCCGTTTCCTTAAAGAAATCCCTGTCGATTTGTTGGATGAAATCCGCGGGAATAGCAGTGAGGCAAAGAGACGTACTCTAATCAGGAGTAATAATGAGCAGAAGAGCAAATGGGCATTGTCCTCTGCGGGGATAGTGAATAAGCCGGTGGCGAAAAAGAGTGTAAAAGCAAGGTTTGACTGGCAGGTCGGAGATAAAGTGTCTCATCGTATGTGGGGAAAAGGACAAGTTGCAGAGGTAACAGGGAGTGGAAAGCATATGATGTTAAAACTCATTTTCCCCAATGATCAGATTCGTCAGGTTATGGTAGCTTTTGCGCCAATTGAAAAAGAGGAATAATATGGTAACAGCAGAAATTATAAAAAAAGCGGAAGAATTACGAAAAGAGCTGCGCCATCACAGTTATTTATATTATGTACTGGATAAGCCTGAAATTACAGATTTTGAATTTGACCGCCTGTATCGGTCACTTGTGGATCTGGAAAAAGAATACCCTGAAATAGTAACGCCTGATTCGCCAACCCAAAGAGTCGGAGGGAAAGCATCGGATGATTTCAGGAAGATTCCTTTTAAAAAGCCGATGTTGAGTCTGGCAAATGCTTTCAGTGCGGAAGAACTTCGTGATTTTGACCGGCGTGTCCATGGCGGCATAGGTGCAATGCCTGTGGAATATATCACAGAACTTAAAATTGACGGACTTTCTATGAATCTCATTTACGAGAACGGATCATTAATGCAGGGACTGACGCGGGGAGATGGGAAAGTAGGCGAAGACGTAACATCAAATGTAAAGACAATTAAAACAATTCCTTTATATATTGAAAACGCGCCTGCCTATATGGAAGTTCGCGGTGAGGTATATATGCCTCGTAAAAGTTTTATTGCGTTGAATGAAGAACGTGATGAGGCGGGAATGATGCCTTTTGCTAACTGCAGAAATGCAGCGGCAGGATCACTTCGCCAATTGGATCCCAAAGTAACGGCTGCACGGAACCTGGATTTTTTTGCTTATGCGCTGGGGGCAGAAGAGGGATTGGATATTTCCTCACAGGATGATCTGCTTCTGCAGTTGAAGAAATTTCATTTCCGTGTAAATCCCCATTATCGAAAATGGGATTCCATAGAGGGGGTTATCACAGGAGTCCGGGAATGGGAAAAGAAGCGTCGTGAACTGGACTATGATACTGACGGAATGGTCATTAAAGTAAATGATTTCCGGCAGCAGGAATTATTGGGTGCTACGGGGAAAGATCCGAAGTGGGCTATAGCATATAAGTATCCACCGGAGGAAGCGGTTACAAAAATAGAAAAGATTATTGTTTCTATGGGGCGGACCGGCGTACTGACACCGTCGGCTGATTTGACACCTGTCCGCTTGGCCGGCACGACGGTAAAAAGGGCAACACTTCATAACCTGGATTTTATTCGGGAAAAAGATATTCGCGAAGGAGATACCGTTATCATTTACAAAGCCGGTGAAATTATTCCTGAAATAGCAGCTGTCTTAAAAGAAAAGAGAAATGGCAGTGAAAAGGAATTTGAGATGCCCGAAAATTGTCCGGTATGTGGAAATCCCATACGAAGGATCGATACGGAAGCGGCATTCCGTTGTATAAATCCTGCCTGTGGCGGTGTGGTTCGTGAAAAGCTCATTCACTTCGCTTCTCGTGATGCGATGGACATAGAAGGCTTGGGCCCCGCGGTGGTAGACAGTTTGCTTGCATATCGGCTGGTTGCGGATGCGGCGGATTTCTATGCGTTAAAAGAAGATGATTTGCGGCAGATTGAGCGAATGGGTGAAAAAAGTGCAGCTAATCTAATTACTGCTATTCGTGCCAGTAAAGAACGAGGACTTGCCAAATTGCTTTTCGGTCTTGGGATACGTTTCCTTGGAGAAAAAGGCAGTGAGCTGGCAGCTCATTATTTTCATACGATAGATGCTATTATGGCTGCTGATGTGGAAACGATTGAAGAAACGGAAGGGATCGGTAAAATAACGGCAAAAAGTTTATATGACTATTTTCATGATGAGAAAAACATAGAAATGATTAATAAATTAAAAAATGCCGGCGTCTTAATGGAGGAAATTAAAGGAGAATCGGAAAGCGGGATGTTTTCCGGGGAATCTGTTGTGCTTACAGGAAAACTTGCAGTTATGGGAAGGCGTGAGGCATCAGAATTGATCAAGCGTCTGGGGGGAACGACACAAAGTTCTGTGACGAATACCACTACTCTCATTGTGGCGGGGGAAGATGCAGGAAGTAAGTTGGAAAAAGCAAGAGCGAAGGGCATTCCGGTGATAGATGAACAAGAGTTTCTGAAACGTGCGGGGGTGGGAATAAAAGAATAAACGGTATCAGAACTTGTATGTTATAATTATGGCGTATTTATAGTTATTAATAGTAAGGGAGTGGATCTATGAAAATCACGATAGAAGAAGCGCGGAAAATAGCACTTCTTTCCCGTCTGGAGTTCCGTGCAGAAGATCTGGAAAAAATGCGTGAATCTATGAACAGTATTCTCACCCATATGGAAGAATTGAATCAACATGATACGGAGGGCGTAGAACCGACGGCTCATGCGGTAGAACAGTATAATGTCATGCGTGAAGATGAACCGCATCAGTCTTTATCAAATGAGGAAGCACTTTTTAATGCGCCGGAAAAAGAAGGCGGTTATTTTAAAGTGCCTAAAATTATATAGGAGGTACAGTGGTGGAGTATACAATTCATGGTCTTCATGAAAAACTTGTCAATAAAGATATATCTTCTGTAGAATTAACAAAAAAGATTATTGCCCATCGAAATCTTGTGGAACGGGAGATTCATGCATTTTTGTCGACGAGTGATGAAACGGCGTTGGAGAGGGCGGCAGAAGTAGATAAAAGGATTGCTTCAGGAGAAGGGATTTCTGAACTGGCAGGGATTCCCGGGGCAATTAAAGATAATATGTGCATTAAGGGACAGCCCTGTACAGCTGCATCGAAAATGCTGGAGAATTTTATAGCTCCTTATAATGCTACAGTCATTGAAAAATTAGAAAGCTGTGACTATATTTCTCTCGGTAAATTGAATATGGATGAATTTGCTATGGGGAGCAGTACGGAGTGTTCTTATTTCGGGCCTACCCATAACCCCTGGAACCTGGAAAGTGTTCCCGGCGGTTCCTCCGGCGGCAGTGCGGCGGCAGTAGCTGCTAATGAAGCAATTTGGACTCTTGGTTCTGATACCGGCGGATCCATCCGGCAGCCTGCTTCTTTTACCGGGATTGTAGGTCTTAAGCCAACGTATGGTCTTGTTTCCCGCTATGGGCTTTTGGCATTTGCTTCGTCACTGGACCAGATCGGCCCGTTGACCAAGGACGTGACTGACGCAGCTATCGTTTTAAATGCTATTGCGGGTTACGACCATCGGGATTCCACGTCTATCCGTATGGAAAAGAAGGATTACAAGAAAGCTCTTATAAAAGATGTAAAAGGATTTCGTATCGGTGTGCCCCGAGAATTCTTCGGTGAAGGAATCGGGGAAGAAACAAAAGAAGCAATTAAATCGGCGCTTGCTTATTATGAAAAAGAGGGAGCTGAAATCGTGGATGTTTCTATCCCCCATATTACCAGCGGTGTAGATGTGTATTATATCATTGCTCCTGCGGAAGCAAGTTCCAATCTGGCGCGTTATGACGGCGTCGGATTTGGTTACCGTGCTTCAGGAAAAGATATTGTGGATATGTATATTAAGAGCAGAAGTACGGGATTTGGCGAAGAAGTCAAGCGTCGTATCATGATTGGCAACTATGTACTTTCTGCAGGTTATTATGATGCATACTACCTGACTGCGCTGAAAGTTCGCACTCTTTTGAAGCGGGAGTTTGAAAAAGCTTTTGAGCAGTGTGATATTCTTGCAGCACCTTCTGCATCAGGAACTGCCTTCAAATTTGGTGCTTTTTCGGATCCGCTGGCGCTGTATATGGAAGATATCTGTACGGTGCCGGTTAATTTGATTGGTGCACCCTCCATCAGCATTCCTGTCGGATTTAAAGATGGGATGCCTCTTGGTATGCAGCTTATCGGACCGACGCTTGGAGAAGAAAAGATTCTGCAGGCTGCCTATACGTTTGAACAGGATCATCCTGAATTTACGAAGACAGCGCCGAAAGGAGAGTTTGAATGAAATACGAAGTTGTCATTGGTCTTGAAGTCCACACGGAGTTGAGAACAAAAACAAAAATTTTCTGCGGCTGTAAAACTTCTTTTGGCGCAGATCCCAATACAAATGTATGTCCTGTATGTCTTGGGCTTCCCGGTGTGCTTCCTGTCTTAAACAGAAAAGTGTTGGAATTCGGTGTAAGAGCGGGATTAGCTTTGAATTGTGAAATTGCCCGATTCAGTAAATTTGACAGAAAAAATTATTATTATCCGGATCTGCCAAAAAATTTCCAGACGTCTCAATTTGATTTGCCGATTTGTGGTCCTGGATTCCTTGATGTGGAAGTAGAAGGGGAAAAGAAGCATATCCGCATTACTCGTGCCCATATGGAAGAGGATGCCGGCAAGCTGGTTCATCATGGCAATTCCATTACGGACTCTGACTATTCTTTGGTGGATTATAACCGCACGGGAACACCGCTGCTGGAGATCGTTTCTGAACCGGATATGCGTTCTGCGAAAGAAGCAGTGGCCTACATGGAGAAATTGCGTGCGATTCTCCAATATGTGGAAATCTCCGACTGCCGTATGGAAGAAGGCAGTCTCCGTTGTGATGCCAATGTTTCAGTTCGTCCTATTGGACAGAAAGAATTGGGGACAAAAACGGAAATTAAAAATATCAACTCTTTCAGAGGTGTTGAAAGGGCTATTGAATATGAAGCGCTTCGTCAGGCGGAACTTTTGGAAGAAGGCGGGAAGATTATTCAGGAAACAAGAACATGGGATGAAAAAGAAGGTATAACCAAAAGTATGCGTTCCAAGGAAGAAGCCAATGACTATCGTTATTTTCCTGAACCAGATCTTGTACCGTTTACAGTAAGCAAAGAGTATATTGAAGAAATACGGAAAACGCTTCCTGAACTTCCCGATGCAAGAAAAGAAAGATATATGAGATGTTTCGGGCTTTCTTCTGAAGATGCGGTTATGATGACAAATGACAAGGATCGGTCGGATTATTTCGAAGCAGTTGTTAAGGCGGGAGCCGATCCCAAAGCCGCTGTAAACTGGTTGATGGGAGAATTTGCGAGTCAGCTGTCCACTGATGGCATTGAAATCGCGGCGGCTCCTGTTACTTCTGAAAACTTGGCAGAATTGCTAAAGTTGATTAGTAAAGGGACTATTTCCGGTAAAATTGCAAAGAAGGTCTTTACGGATATGTGGAAAGATGGCGGTGGCGCGGAAGAAATCGTCAGAGTAAAAGGTCTTACCCAGATTAGTGATACAGGAGAATTGGAGGGGCTGGTTGCAAACGTTATTGCCGAGCATCCCCAGGCTGTTGCCGACTTCAAGGCAGGGAAGAAGAAAGCTGTGGGGGCTCTTGTAGGGCAGATTATGAAAGTAACGAAAGGACAGGCCAATCCGCAGGTGGTTAATCAGCTTCTTGCCAAGAAATTATCTGAATTATGAGTGAAAACAATCAGAACGAGGTAAGGAAAGAACCGCATGTCATGTCCAGAGATGATGTGAATGACTATGACGGACTGACGTTGAATGAGCAAGGGGAGCAGGAAGAACGGTCTGCAGAAGATTCTTTCATCCATATATATATGATTCATATTCATGAATTGCCATGGTGGAAGAAACTGTTAGGAGGGTTAGGGATCGCCGTTTTTATACTGCTGGGATTGGTATTGGTGTGGCTGTTCTTTATCTATGGAGCTATTGTTTTAGCCACAGTTGCAATAATCTATTTCATAAGGAAATATCTTTTAAAATAATCGAGAAACGGGTGTCAGGCAGGCATCCGTTTTCATTTTCTTATATACAGTATCGATAAAAAACGATATAATGATATAGGAAATACATTTTATATCATGGTAAAGAATAGGGCTTAGAAGGAGAATTTGTATGGGAAATGCCAAAATTGAAAGACAATATATGGGAAAGATGACACCTTTCAGGCTGGCAGCTCCTTTTCAGCCTATGGGAGATCAGCCTAAAGCGGTAAAGTCGCTGACAGACGGCTTGAGAGATGGACACTGGGCTCAGGTTTTGCTGGGTGCTACAGGTACAGGAAAAACTTTCACGATGGCAAAAGTGATTGAAGAAATGCAGCGTCCGACACTGATTATTTCTCCCAATAAAACTTTGGCAGCACAGACTGCCAGTGAATTTAAAGACTTCTTTCCTGATAACGCGGTGTATTATTTTGTAAGTTACTATGATTATTTTCAGCCTGAATCTTACATACCGCAGACGGATACATATATAGAAAAAGATTCTTCAAGGAATGAGGAGATTGATCGTCTTCGCCATTCTGCGACAATGGCTCTTTTTGAGAGGCGTGATGTTATTATCGTGGCATCAGTTTCCTGCATTTACGGATTAGGAGATCCTGAGGATTACAGTACACTGGGATTATCACTTCGACCCGGTGAAAAAATCACACGGGATCAAATTCTCTCGCGCTTGGTAGATATGCAGTATTTGCGAAATGACCTTAATTTTACCCGCGATACGTTCCGTGTAAGAGGTGATACAATTGATGTATTTCCTGCATCTTCCAATAATACGGCAGTGCGGATAGAAATGTTTGGTGATGAAATTGAATCCCTGTACGAATTTGATGTTTTGACAGGTGCCACAGTGGCGGAACGGGATCATATCGGAATATTTCCCGCATCCCACTATGTAACAACTTCCGGGAAGTTAAAAAATGCCATTGCTAAAATTAAGGTGGAGCTGGAAGAGCGCCTGAAGGAACTTCGGGAGCAGGATCGTATTTTAGAAGCACAGCGTCTCATGCAGCGGACAAATTATGATTTGGAGATGATGCAGGAAGTGGGGTATTGCTCAGGTATCGAAAATTATTCGCGCCATATGTCGGATCGCAGGCCGGGAGACCCTCCATATACACTGCTTGATTATTTTCCTGATGATTATATGATTATGATTGATGAATCCCATATTACCGTACCTCAGCTTCATGCCATGTACAATGGAGACCAGTCGCGAAAACACACGCTTGTGGATTATGGGTTCCGTCTGCCAAGCGCGCTGGATAACCGTCCTCTGACTTTTGAGGAGTTTACGGACCGAATCAATCAGATCATTTATGTTTCCGCTACGCCGGGCCGTTATGAAATGAGTGTGCAGACGAATATGGCGGAGCAGATTATCCGTCCTACAGGCCTGTTGGACCCCAGCGTAGAAGTCCGTCCTATCGAAGGACAGATGGATGATTTGCTGGGAGAAATTCATAAACGGGAAGCAGTCAATGAACGAGTTTTGATTACTACGTTGACGAAGAAAATGGCGGAAGATTTAACGGACTTTTTAAATGAAGCAGGAGTGAAAGTCAGATATCTCCATTCCGATGTGGCGACAATTGAACGGGCGGAGATTATCCGGGATCTCCGTGCCGGTGAGTTTGATGTGCTTGTGGGAATAAATCTCCTTCGCGAAGGGCTGGATATGCCGGAGGTCTCTCTGGTGGCCATTTTAGATGCCGATAAAGAGGGTTTTTTGCGTAATGAAACATCCATGATACAGGTTATCGGCCGTGCGGCGAGAAATGCTCATGGACATGTCATCATGTATGCAGATCGTATGACAAAATCCATGAAGTATGCGATCGAGGAAACGAACCGCAGAAGAAAAATTCAGGAAGCTTATAATACAAAACATCATATCGTGCCGAAAACAATCCGAAAAAAAGTAAAGGATTTAATTGAACTTACTAAAATCAGTGAAAGTACGGAAACATACGGAAGTGGAGATCAATCCGTTGAAAATTTGTCTGATGAAGAACTATATAATCAGATGAAGAATGCTGAGCGGAATATGAAACGGGCGGCAAAAACAATGGAGTTTGAAGAGGCTGCCCTGTGGCGGGATCGGCTTGCCGGATTTCGCCAGCAGTGGAGTGGTCGGTACGGTTCCCGTGCAGATTCAGCTTTCAAGCGCCAGGAAAGCCAAAATAAAAGAATTAATCGTCCTCTTAAAAAGAGAATCTGAGATAACGGAAGGATAATTATGGAAAAAGGAATTGTTATACAAGGGGCAAGACAGAATAATTTAAAAAATATCAATCTGACACTCCCGAGAAATAAATTGATTGTATTCAGCGGTCTTTCAGGATCAGGAAAATCTTCCCTTGCTTTTGACACAATTTATGCGGAGGGACAAAGAAAATATGTAGAATCGCTTTCCGCTTACGCACGACAGTTCTTGGGACAGATGAATAAACCGGATATTGATAAAATTGAAGGCTTATCCCCTGCTATTTCCATTGATCAGAAATCAACAAGCCACAATCCGCGTTCTACAGTAGGAACGGTTACGGAGATTCATGATTATCTCCGTATGCTCTATGCCCATGCAAGCCGCGCTTTTTGTCCTCATTGCGGCAAACCGATTGAGAGGCAGACGACGGATCAGATCGTAGATGCCCTGATTGATTTGGGAGACCGCACTAAATTGATGATTCTTGGACCTGTGGCAGTCAGTCAAAAAGGAACGCATAAGAAGCTTCTGGAAGAATTGCGGAAAGAAGGTTATGTACGTGTGCGTGCGGACAATGTACTGTATTCTCTTTCCGATGAAATTATTCTTGAGAAAAACAAAAAACATACTATTGAAGTCGTGATAGACAGGATCATTATTAAGGAGGGAATCGCCAAGCGGTTGACCGATTCCGTAGAAGCGGCGCTTAAATTGGGGGACGGTATGATGATTGCCGCTGTAGTGGATGGAAATGATCATATTTTCAGTTCCCATTTTGCCTGTCCTGATTGTGGCATTTCTTTACCGAAGCCGGTGCCGCGGATTTTTTCTTTCAATAATCCTTTCGGTGCCTGTCCTGCGTGTATGGGGCTTGGTTCCTCTTTGGAGGCGGATTTTAATAGGATTATCCCTAATCGGGAGATATCCTTCCGTTTGGGGGCAATTAAACCGTTTCCTTATAACAAGGATACCTGGCTTTACAGACAGCTTGATGCCTTTCTTGAAGGTTACAAGCTTACCATGGATTGCTGTTATAATGATCTGCCGGAAAAAGCAAAAGTGGAATTCCAGCAGGGAGGTGCTGACCTGTTGGCGTTCAGTTATACGAACATGGAGGGGGAAACTAAAGAATACCACCGCGCTTTTGAAGGAATCATTCCTATGACAAAAAGGAGATATGAGGAGGCGTGGACAGACAAGATGAAAGAAACGCTCTCCAATTTTCTGATTGAAAAGCCGTGTCCTGTTTGCCACGGGGCCCGTCTTCGTCCAGAAAGCCTTGCTTTTCGCGTAGGTAATAAAAATATAGCGGAAATTTCCGATATGGCCGTATCGGATCTTTTACCATTTTTTGATAATCTTGATCTGACGGAAAAGGAAAAAATCATTGCAGAACAGATTCTTCATGAGATTCATAACCGTCTTACCTTTTTAATCAATGTAGGATTGGATTATCTTACTTTATCCCGTACGGCGACTACACTTTCCGGCGGGGAAGCACAGCGGATCAGGCTGGCAACACAGATCGGATCCGGTCTTGTAGGCGTTCTGTATATTCTCGACGAACCTTCGATTGGCCTCCATCAGAGGGATAATGATAAATTACTGGATACACTGAAAGGGATGCGGGATCTGGGCAATACGCTGATTGTTGTGGAGCATGATGAAGATACCATCCGTGCAGCCGACTGGATTGTGGATATCGGTCCGGGCGCTGGCGAACAGGGCGGCCGTGTAGTGGCGGAAGGAACGCTTGAACAGGTGGAGGCAGTAAAAGATTCTTTAACCGGGCAATATCTGAAAGGCGGCCGATATATTCCTTTGCCGCCCAAAAGACGCACCGGGAACGGGATGTCCCTTATAATTAAAGGTGCATCGGAACATAATCTGAAACATATTGATGTAAGAATTCCTTTAGGGGCGTTTTCCGTAGTGACAGGAGAATCGGGGTCAGGAAAAAGCACTCTGATTAATGAGATTTTGTATCAGGGATTATCTAATATAAAAAATCGTACTTCTTATGGAAATGCCGCTTTTGAAGTGATTGAAGGCGCGGAATATGTGGATAAGATCGTTAATATAGATCAGCAGCCCATCGGGAGAACGCCCCGTTCCAATGCGGCGACCTATACAAGCCTTTTCAGTGATATCCGTGAACTGTTCAGCCAGACTTCGGAAGCAAAAATGCGTGGATATAAGCCGGGGCGGTTTAGTTTCAATGTAAAAGGCGGACGATGCGAAGCCTGCCACGGTGACGGTATTATAAAAATTGAAATGCAGTTCCTTTCAGATGTCTATGTACCTTGTGAAGTGTGCCATGGTGCAAGATATAACAGAGAGACATTGGAAGTCCGTTATAAAGGGAAAAATATTTCTGATGTACTTAATATGACGGTGGATGAGGCGATTCCGTTTTTTGAGAATCATGATAAGATTTTGCGTAAACTGCGGACTTTGCAGGAAGTGGGACTCGGATATATTCATCTGGGACAGCCTGCTACAACCATGTCCGGCGGTGAAGCGCAGCGTGTGAAACTGGCGACGGAACTCATGAGGAGAGATACGGGAGATACACTGTATATCCTTGATGAACCGACCACAGGACTTCACAGTGAAGATATTCGAAAATTACTGGTGATTTTACAGAAGCTGGTAGATCAGGGAAATACGGTAGTCGTTATTGAGCACAACCTTGATGTGGTTAAAGTGGCGGACTATATTATCGATTTGGGGCCCGAAGGGGGAGATAAGGGCGGAGAAGTAGTAGCTTTTGGTACTCCTGAGGAAATCTGCAAAGTCAAACGCTCCTATACGGGGCAGTACTTAAAACCTGTTATAGAACGGACCAGGAAATTGATGAAGGAACATCATGGAGACGATTAATACATTAATACGGGCAAAAGTAGATGCGTTGCCTGATTCTCCCGGCGTATATCGTTGGAAAGATAAAGACGGACGCGTTATTTATGTAGGGAAGGCCGTCAATTTAAAAAACAGAGTTCGTTCCTATGTGAGGGAAGATAAGAACCGCTCTCCTAAAGTGGCAGCCATGATCCGTCATGCAGCGGATTTGGATATCACCATGACGGCAACAGAGATGGAAGCTCTTATTTTGGAATGCAATCTGATTAAAGAACTGCACCCGAAGTACAATATTTCCCTCCGTGATGATAAATCTTATCCCTATGTGAAAATCACGGTTAATGAAAAATGGCCGCGTATTCTTGTGACAAGAAATATCAGAAGAGATGATGGTGCTAAATATTTCGGCCCTTTTACTGATGTAGGGAGTCTGCGAAAAACGTTGAGCCTTATCCGCAGGCTGTATCCGATTAGGACCTGCCGGAGTATGAAGGTCAGCCGTCCATGCCTTCAATACCATATGAATCTGTGCTGTGCTCCTTGCTGGAATCACTGCACAGAAGAGCAATACCATGAGTATGTAGTAAAAACCTGTGATTTATTTGAAGGGAAAAATACGGAGCTTGTAAAGGCACTGCAAAAAGATATGGAGTCGGCATCGGAAGAAATGAATTTTGAACGTGCGGCGGTGCTCAGGGATCAGCTTCATGCTGTACAGAGTGTGCAGCAGAGGCAAAATATCGTTTCCAAAGAGGGTGATTTTGATGTGGTGGGGATGTCACGTCTTGATGAACACGCCGGTTTGGAAATTTTTTATATACGTTACGGGAAAATGGTGGGGAAAGAAAATCTCAGTATTCCCGATAGTCTTCATGAAACGGATGAGGATATTATCGCGGCATTTATTAAAAATTTTTACGGTGCGAATCCATCTTCTGTACCGAAGGAAATCATACTGCCGATTTTGCCGCAGGAATCATTGCTTTTAACTGCGTGGCTGTCAAAACTTCGCAACGGTGATGTCAAAATATATGTTCCTGAACGTGGATTTAAGCGTAGATTGAAAGACATGGCGCAGTCTAACGCTGCGAAATACTTGGCGGATAAAAAATTACAATGGGAATATCAGGATGCCCGTGAACAAGGCGCTGTGAATAAATTGAAAGAACTGCTCCATTTGCCAAAGCTGCCTGAACGGATAGAATGTTTTGATATTTCTCATAATCAGGGGGCGGAAACTACAGGATCCATGGTTGTATTCGAAAGCGGGCGCCCCAATAAAAAGGAATACCGCAGATTCAAACTGCAGTCGACTCAGGGGACGCCCGATGATTTCAAGTCTATGGCAGAAGTTATGGCACGGAGATATGGTATAGAAACCAAGTGGCCAAGACCGGATTTGATTGTTCTTGACGGCGGCAAAGGCCAGATGGATGCTGCGCTTCCGGTGATCCGAAGCTGTGGAACTGATACACCGGTCATTGGCCTTGCCAAGCGTATGGAAGAAATCTATGTGGAAGGGCAGACGGATCCGATTATCATTGATCCGCACGAACCGGCGCTGCAGCTCCTGCAATTTATTCGTGATGAAGCCCATCGTTTTGTTATCACTTATCATAGAAAGTGGACGTCAAAAAGGAATACGGAATCCATATTGGATCATATTGCGGGAATCGGACCACAGCGTAGAAATGCACTGTGGCATGCTTTCCGTTCGCTTGATGAAATGCGGAATGCGACAGTGGAGGAACTTACCCGTGTGAAAGGGATGAATAAAACGGCAGCAGAAAATGTTTTCCGGTTTTTCAGGATGAAGAAGGACGAAAAACGAATGTTGGTGGAAGGATTTATTGATAGGGAAAGAGATGATTTATCGAAATTTTAAAAGAGATATTGAAGTAATATCTCTTGAGAAAGTGCTTTTAAAACCGGAAGTAAAAAAATGAAGAAATTGAGGGTTCCCATTTTTTGATTCGCAATGAAATGTTATGTAATAATACATATGTGACAAAAAAATAAAAAAATAAGGGAACTCTTTT
>OLPS01000237.1_pt1 | contig 73938 bp, 58 predicted proteins | sample 1673071 | NCBI WGS metagenome assembly OLPS01 (sample SAMEA3136752, study PRJEB25190) | human gut metagenome | reverse complement strand
TCCGGCGGGCTCCGCTTTCCGCAGCCCGTATTGCAGTCCTTTTCCCCTCTTATCGGAAGACAGAAGGCCCCCGGCTCCCGCCGGAGGCCTTCTGTCCGTATGAGCGTGTCAGCCCGGGTGAAGATTACTTTGTCTTATCCGTAAAAAAGAGCCTGATGTCCGCGCCGCCGAGAATATTGCGGGACATCTCTTCCGTAGAAAGACTGCTCCAAACCTTTTTATTGGAAAAATAGAAGATAACTCCAAGAACAACCCACACAGCCAGCACAATCCGCGGCGCAAAAGAGATGTAGGCTGGAGATCCGGGGGTGAGGAGCAGGACGAGGGTCAGAATGGAGCAGATGACACCCATCATACAGCAGAAGAGCCCAACGGAGCGTCCCGGGCCGCTGCTCTGTCTGATCGCGCGGCGGGCGACGAGGCAGGTAAACAGATAGCCGATGCCGGTGCCGACAGAGCTCATGTCAACGGTCCATCCGACAGCTGAACGCCCGGCAAAGGGAGTCAGAAGGGCAAGGGCGGCCGTAAACAGGATGGCGTTGTACGGAGTGTGATACCTGGGGTGGATGCGGCCAAACCATTCAGGCAGGATACGGCCGCGGGACATGGCGAGGAGCAGCCGGCTCGCAGCCACAAAGAAACCGTTAATACCAGTGCAGACAGCGCCAAACACAGCGCAGGCAAGCACAATAGAACCAAACTTTCCAAAAGCGATATTGGCAACGTAGCCGGTTGCCCAGGCGTGACCGCCGGCAGCGCGCATCTCATCCATTTTCTGGAGCAGTTCCGGATAGGGCATAGCCAGGGCAACGCCCAGCATAACCATGGCGTAAAGCATCATACCGACAAAAATGGAAACGACCATAATATTACGGCAGCGGCCGGGCGCAAAGGCAAATTCTTCCGACGCCTGAGGCACGGTATCAAACCCCACGAAGAGGAAAGGCGAGAGCGCAAAAATGCTCAGCACGCAGGCGGTCTTACTCTTGTTTTCCGCAAAATAGGGCATGAGGTTGGTGACGCTGGCCGTATCGGTCGTTGCGGCTCCAAAGAAGAAAGCAATAATGCCGAAGGTGAGCATGAAGGCCAGTATGAGCTGCAGTTTGCCGGCCATGCTGATACTGTGGTAGTTGAGCCACCCGAAAATGGCAGTGCCTGCGAACATGAGCAGCACTTCGCCTACATACACCTTCCAGCCGGCGATGGTGTACAGCTCTCCGAATTCAAATACACCGGGAAACAGGAAGCGGAAGATCAGCGACAGCGCGGCAATATCAATCATGACGATGGCGATGTAGCCAATAACCAGAGACCATCCGCAGATGAAAGACGCAGTAGGACCATAGCCCACGTAGGCATAGGTGAACGCGCCACCGGCAACCGGGGCGTATTTAATCATATAGCTGTAACAGACGCCGACAAACGAAATGAGAATGGCTCCCGCAAGAAAACCTAGCAGTGTACCAAGGGGGCCTGCCTGGGGCAAAAACATATCACCTGGAAGAACGAAACAGCCCCAGCCTACGATGGAGCCGAGGGCCAGCGCCGTAACCTGTGTAGGAGACAAAGCCTTTTCGAGTTTTATTTCCTGTTCCATGAAAGCGTCCTTGCGTAAAATTGTAAATAGCACCGTTATGCGTTTTAATATGATTCAGTCCCTTTCCTGCCGTATCCTGAGGGACTTCAGAACACACAATACTTCTGGCGGTTCAGCCTCTGACTGTTCAAAACCTCCTTGAGCGAATCAAAAGCAAAAATCTTGCCATGGCTTGTGAACAGGAGCGCTTATGGGAATTACAATATCTGCAGTATAAAACAGAAATAGTTGCTATTAAAAAAAGTAAAAAATGTAACAAAAAAAGAGAAATTTTTTCTTTTTTTAAAAAATTTATCTGTTTTATTTGTGAAACTTTTGCCTTTCAGAGAGCAGAAAAAGAGCCGGCAGCTTCTGCCATTTGCGGAAATCAGGCCCGGCCCGACTTCGGCGTCAGGCCGGGCACAGGGAAACGCCGCAGACGAATTCACAGGCTCAGGCTGAAACATATGGGATTTCAGGCCGCAGAAGGGCTCCGGAAGGCCTTTCCCGGATTCTCCGGCAACGTCCGTGAAATCCATGTTTCTTCCCCGGAGGGCTGTACACGAACACGGACTTTGGCCAGGCCGCCCGTGTGAAAAACAGCACAGGGGGCTCTTCTCTCTTTTCTGCTTTTTCCCTAAAAGAGGCACTGCCCCGGCAGCTCCTCTCCCTCCCTCCGGGAGGAAAGGAGCGAAAAAAAAAACGGCCGCGCGCCTCCCAGGTCTGTCAGCCCCGGCTGATACCGGTGTTACGGAGGCGGTTCTCCGCCGGCTGGCTTTCACGGCATACATCTTGCTCATAAAATGGATCGCATATCTGCGGACAAGAGGTGTTTATGACTCGACGTGATCCTTCCCCCTGGTTTGTCTTTGCCGTCCTGTTCCTTGTTTATATAGGCTGGGGCTCTTCGTATATCGGCTACAAACTGAGTCTGGAAGTCGCCGGCCCGTTCCTTGTGGCCGGAGGCCGGGCCTTCATTGGCGGCCTGCTTCTCGCTTTTATGCTCCTGGCCTCCGGGAAATGGGTCAGGCCGTCCTGGAAAACCATACGCTGGAATCTCGTCGTAGGCATACCTTTTGTGCTTTTTGGCAGCGGATTTATCGGTTTCGGCCAGACACAGGTTTCCTCATCCACTGCGGCTGTTATCACAAGCACCACACCGATACTCATGCTTGTGGCCGGGTACCTTTTCGCCGGTGAACCACGGCCGGCTTTCCTGCAGTGGGTTGGCCTTATCGCCGGCTCCGCCGGTATCACCTACATAGGCTGGTGCGAGCGCAGCTCGGCTCAGGGAGAGTACCCCGTCATTGGTATGATTCTGGTTCTGCTGGCCGCTGTAGGCTGGGTTTTCGCTTCCCTCTTCATGAAAAAACATCCGGTAGGACAGGCTCTCTCCGTTTTGCAGGCAACAAGCCTGCTGCTCGTCTGTGGAGGCGCGGACTGCTTCATCCTGGCTTTTATCCTGGGCGAACCCTTTGCCATGCACTGGGAAAACCTGCGCCCGGACATCATCATCGCCTTCAGCTGGATGACCATAGGCGGCACATTGGTAGCCTACTCGTGCTATATCTGGCTGCTGACCCATGTCAGCATCGCCCTGGCCGTTTCCTATGAATACGTGGTTCCTGTCGTGGGTATCATCCTGGGCTGGTACGTGGGCGGCGAGCACATCACGCCCGGCATCCTGATGGCCTGCGCGGTAACCATTGGCTCTGTGGCCCTGGTCATACACAGGCCGCATGAACGGCAGATCCAGACCAGGCAGGGATAATTTCCGTCCGGGTTATCCGGACTAAAAGTCCTCATCGCCTATATTCAGCTGCTTCATCTTATACCTGAGCCCCGGGGCCGTGAGATCCATGATGCGCGCGGCCTTGGCCACATTGCCGCCTGTAACCCTGAGAACATTGCGGATGCAGCGCGATTCAAAGGCGCAAAGCTTTTCCTTGAGAGGAATAACACTGTTCCGGCGCACGTCACGGTAGTCGTCAATCGTCTCCTGACTTCCTGCAGACGGACTGGCGCTGCCACAAGACGGCTCCGGGGCACCGTCAGCGGTTACAGCTTCCTTTCCGGCGGCCTCGCGGAAATGCCGGGGCAGGCATTCCTCCGTAATAACAGAACGGCCCTTGAGCAGAGCCAGACTGGCTTCTATGACATGCTGCAGTTCCCTGACATTGCCCGGCCAGCTGTATTCCCGGAACATCTGCATGACGCTTCCAGCCACGGTAATCCCCGCCGGCGCGTTTTTTGAGTTCTGCAGGAAGTCGGAAACCAGGAGGGGAATATCCTCCCGGCGTTCCCTGAGTGGCGGAACAAAAATTCCAATGACCGCGAGGCGATAGTACAGATCACTCCTGAGGATCCCTCTTTTTACTGCGGACAGGGGGGATTCATTCAGTATGCTGACGACACGCACGTCCACGCCCTTCTCTGTGGATGAGCCAAGCCGGCGCACGCGCCTCTCCTGCAGGACGCGGAGCAGTTTCGCCTGCAGCCCCAGAGGCATGGAGTTGAGTTCATCCAGAAGCAGCGTCCCCCCATCTGCCTTTTCGAAGAGTCCGGGTTTTTCAGCCGCGTCCGTATACGCCCCCCGGGATGTTCCGAACAGTATGCCTTCCAGCAGATTTTCCGGTATGGCCGCGCAGTTGACGGCAATAAACGGATATTTCCGCCTGGGACTGCCGGCATGAAGCGCCTGGGCAAAGAGTTCCTTGCCGGTTCCGTTTTCTCCCCAGATCATGACAGGAACCGTACTTTTCGCCGCTTCCTGCGCGTCGGCAATGGAACCGCGCAGTACAGTATCCTGCCCGATTATGCTCGCAAAATCATAACGCAGCTTTTCCCCTGCGAGCGGCTGGTCTCCACGGCCAGCCCCGCCCGCTGCGGAGTGTGTCCCTGTGCCGGTCAGAAGGGTGCTGTCCATCCAGATGGTGAAAGTCAGGACGCCGTCCCTGACCCTGTTTTTAAAAAGGGGAATAAAATCTGAAACAGAGGAAAAAAGGGAATTATTAACGGTCTTATACCAGTAGGCCTTCCTCAGCAGGGGTTCTCCACGGCGCAGACACTCGATGGTGGGGACGCAGCTCATCCCGTTTGGCAGATACAGCTGGGTTATATGTTTGCCCACCACACGCGTCTGGGAAAACCCGTCCACTTTGCGCTGAATGTCGTTCATGAACACACAGATTCCATCGGCGTCCACAATGGCTACGCCGATGCTCATGCGCTCCCACACGGCAAGCAGAGCTGGAGACATGACATCCTGAAGACTGACCGAAAACAAATCTTTCATGGCATTGCTGTCCGGCTAAGCAACAAAGGTTAACATGAGGAAATCAGAGCGTGTCAGACTTTCGCGTTCCTGCACCCGGCTTTTTTCCTGCAGAATCTGTCCGGGACGGTTCAGTCACCGCCCATGGAATACCCGCCGCTCCAGGAAATAAACGCGAAGCCGGCACGTCCCCCTCTGAGCATTTTCATCCGTGTCTGCAGCGCACAGAGAACTGCCCTGTCCGCAGACTGCAGCAGACAGAGTCCGGTGAACGTCCTCACCGTCAGAGGACGGGCAGACGCCACCGCCTGTTCTTCCGCAGACAGAAAGCTCCGCAGGGGACACGGGGCAAGGCGTAACGCCGCCCGTGAAACGTCTGGCTGGGATCTGAAGTGGTGCCATGGCCGTGAACTGCTCCTTGTAACCGGATGAATGGCAGCTTCTCCCCTTATGCCGCCAGGCTCATTCCCCAAAATACCGTTAGCAGCGTCACGATAGCGTCAGGATGAAGAGACTGGCAACCCGGACCGCCTGGAAATAAAAGCGTGCCGAAGACTGCAAAATTTACATTGCAATATTTATGCCTCTTTTTGACGGATTCCCGCCTGCCTGCCGAACAGACACTCCCTCACGGAGCCGCTCCCCATGATTGCCGCTGCCTGCTGAAAAATCCTGTACCACCGCGTCTTCCCCAGAAAAAAACGGCAGGGAGGCTCCGCCGGAATTCCGGAATGTGGATGCCTGCACGGCTCCGGGTGTTTTCAGTTTTCATCCCGATTGCCGTCCTTTCTTTTTTCTTTCCGCTTCCGGGAAAACCACCCGCAACCTAATGAAAAGAGTTCCAGAGACAGACCAGCCCTCCAGCCGCGACGACAGCCATCAGGAACCGACGGAAAATTTCACCCCGCACGCGTCTGACCACGGGGAAAGCGCAGAGAACGCCGAGCACACAGGCGGGAAATCCGTACGCAGCATAGGTAAGTATCTGCTCAGTATACAGCCCCGACCAGGCCTGAAGCGAACAGGTTATCAGACTGCGCAGGACAAAAAACACGCCAAGCGTCCCCAGCGCTTGCCGGGGCTCCCATCCGCACCAGAGGGCATAGGCGCCGGCCGGCGGTCCGTCAAAGGATATGGCCGTACCCAGCACGCCGGCCCCCAGGCCGGCAATGCTCCCGACGGCCCAGGAGCTTCTTTCCCGTCCGCTCCTCCTGGCAAAAAACTGCCAGCACACATACGAAAGGAGAAACAGCCCGACGCCACCCTGAAGAATCCGGCCTGATACAGCCTGCAGGATAACGAGACCAATGAAAGCGCCCGGAATGGCGCCAGCCAGAAGAGGTGCGAGCGCAGAAAACCGGCAGTGACGGAGATATATGCACGTGAGCGTTCCATCCATGGCGAGGTTCAGAATGCAGCTCAGCAGTATGACGTCGTGCATGGGGATAAACATGGCTGCCAGAGGCACGGCAAGCATGGCACCGCCTATGCCCGTGAGCCCGGAAACAAAGCCTCCCAGAAGCCAGGCTATGAAGACAATGACTGAAGGAAAATCCATAAACTTCCTCCGCACGGTAACGGGTTCCTGCAGAGTCCCCGTCAGACGGGAAAGGCTGCAAGTCTTTTCAAAACGACCTGACGCTCTCCAGGGACTCTCTGCCTAAAAACAAACAGTTCCCTTCAAGCGGTTTCCTGCGGAAGCTCTTGAAGGGAACTGTTTTCTCATATGAAAACCAGACGGGGTGCTCACGAAAGATCCGGTTTTCTGACGTACCCGTCAGCAGGAGATCCGTGCCCTGGCCCGTACGGGCAGCGCTCAGGCGTCCAGCGCCGCCAGAATAACCTGGCCGGCGTCATCCAGATGCAGATCAAAATTTTTCCCGTACTTCAGGAGGAAGTCTCTGCTCGCGATAAAAGGCACTTCGTTGACGCTTATCTGCTCATCCTCTTCCTCATCAGCCTCATCCATACCCAGACCGAGCATGATTTTGCTGTGTCAGCCGCCGCCGATACTGTATTCGCGGAGGCGCACGCCGGTGCCCTCATCCTCGTCCTCCAGCATGGTGCGAAGTTTATCCAGAATTTCATCACTGATTTTTATGGTAAACATAGAGAGATTCTCCTTCTTGTTTCGTCCGTAGTTACGCGATCACGGTGGAAAGGCCGTGCCTGCTAAAACGTTCCCGTACGCGGGCCAGTTCCTCCGGGCTATACTGCCGCACAGGAGGAAGTTCCCTGCCAAGAGCCCGGTACTTGTTGTGACCAAAAGTATGACAGGGCATGATTTCTATTTCGGCATGATGGAAAGGAAGGAAAAAATCCGCCATTGCTGCCACATTTTCCTCGCTGTCATTGAGATCCGGCATGAGGGGCATACGGATACGCACTTCTTTTCCGGAAAGCAGGGCAGTCTTCAGGTTGCGCAGAATAAGCGCGTTGTCTCTGCCCGTGAGCCTTTTATGCTGTCCGGGATCCATGTGTTTGCAGTCAAAGAGAAACAGGTCAGCCAGGGCAGTCACTTTTTTAAAACGATCTTCCGGACAGTACCCGCATGTATCCACAGTCGTATGCAGGCCCTCATCGGCCGATGCCTGCAGCAGATCCAGCAAAAAACCGCCGGCTGCTGTCGGCTCACCGCCTCCGAAAGTGACTCCGCCCTCTGAGTTCAGATAGTAAAGCCTGTCCTTTAAAACAATGCCCATGACATCATCCACAGTCATGAGCCGGCCGCTTACCTCCCTGGCTTTCGTGGGGCAGACTTCCGCGCATTTTCCGCAGTTCCCGCACTTCGCACGGTCAAGTGTAGAGACAGCCCCTCTCATGACTGCGGCTCCTGTCGGGCAGATCATCTGGCACGCACCACAGCCGGTGCAGAGATTGGCGAAAAAAAGCACCTGAGAGGAAGAAATCTGGGATTCCGGATTGCTGCACCAGATGCAGCGCAGCGGACAGCCTTTCAGGAAAACCGTCGTCCGTATGCCCGGACCATCCTTCGTTGACATCCGCTGAATATTGTACACCATTCCCTGGCTCATTCCCCCCTCCGTCTTTCTCTGCCGTCCCACCAATCCGCCCGTATACGGGAACTGGCGGCAGGAGAAAATTCCGCTGCCGCCAGTTCCGTTATTTCAGCATGCCGCAGGCGCCGTACCGTTTTTACCAGACGTACTCGGTGCGCTTGATGATTTCGTTCTGCACCCCGCGGTCAAGGCGCGTGAAGTACGCGCTGAAACCGGCCACACGCACCACAAGGTCCTTGTATTCCTCGGGATGATCCTGGGCCTTCTGCAGCGTGGCGGAACTCACGCAGTTAAACTGAATATGTGAACCGCCATAGTCACAGTAGGTCTTGATGAGCGCCAGGAGATTTCTGGCTCCCTGAGGTCCTTCCAGAGCTGAAGGCAGGAATTTCACATTAAAGTGGTTCGCGCCGTAGCGCACCGTATCAATGGCTTCCGCACCGGCCTTGATAAGCGCGGTTACACCCTCGTGGTCCGTTCCCGGCATGGCGGAAACGCTGCCATCGGTAAGGGCGATGCCCGCCTTGCGTCCAGTGGGGAGTGCGCCCATAAGGGAGCCAAAGTAGTTGTGGTAGGACAGGGAATACGCGTCAAGCGGCGTACGGTATCCGAAGCAGTCAGGCCCGATGGAACTGTGGATTTCATCCACGTCATGGTAGAAACGCTGCACAAACTCCTCGACTTCGGGGTAATCGTTGCCATGCTTGGGGGCTTCGAAGCACATTTTGCGGATGTCTTCGTGCCCCTCGAAGTTCGTCTTCAGGGCTTCCAGCAGCTGATCCATAGTCAGCTTCTTCGTCTCAAAAACCAGGTACCGGATGGCCAGCAGGGAATTGGCCGCGTCGACGCCGGCAGTCATAATGGGGTTCACCTGCGGATAGCGGGTGCCGCCGGCCTCTTCGCACATACCCTTTTCAATGCACCCATCGAGCATAACGGAACGGAACACGCTGGGGACAACCTGGAGGCGTGCCATCTGGCTCAGATCGGAGTGATGGCGGGAAATTGTGAAGAGGTGGCGGAGCTGTTTCTTTACGGCATCGTACACTTCTTCAAAGGTTTTGAAACTGCGCGGGTCGCCGGTCTCGGCGCCGACCTTTTTCTTGGTGGAAGGATCCTTGCCATTATAGAGCATGAGCTCAATGGTCTTGGCCAGACAGGGCTGATCTTCCTGCGTGATAAAGCTGCCTTTGCCGCAGATGCCGGTGGACACACAGCCGTAGTTGCCGCAGTTGCGGGCGTCTTCCAGGGTAATGCCGTCCTTATACTGGGCGAAACGGGCAAGATTGCGTTCGATCACCACGGTATTATTGAGGATCTGGGGCTGGCCGGATCCACCCCGGATACAGTCGACCACCTTGTTCAGGAGAGACTGCGGGAGTTTGGAATGATAAAGAAGTGTCAGCGTGGGCTGAATGCCGTGCACGCGAATCTGCGTCTCAAGAAGCAGTTCCTCAAGCTCCGTGCTGGCATCGCGGCCATCAGCGTCAACGCCGCCGATGGAGATAGTCTGACCCGTGTGGCCGGAAAGGGTCTTCGCGTAGGATCCGCCCTGGTATTCGCCCAGTTCCATGTGCTTGATCCACTGGAACTTCAGCAGGGAGATAACCTGCTCTCTTGTAAGCTTCCCTTCCTCAATATCCTTTTTGTAGAAAGGATACATGTACTGTCCGTAACGCCCGGGAGAAGTAGCGCAGGCCATCTGCTCCACTTCAATGGCCAGATGGATGAACCAGAAGGACTGGATGGCTTCACGGAAGTTGCGTGCCGGAAATTCCGGGACACGGCGGCAGATCTCGGCGATTTCCAGCAGTTCTGCCTTATCACGGGGATCAGCGGTTTCCGCGGCCGTTTTTTCGCAGAGCTCAGCATAGCGGTGGGAATGGGCGATGACAGCCTCTGTCGCCACAATCATAGCCCGATACAGGTCGTGCTTTTCCTTATTCACCAGCGTTGTCGGACATTCGGCGAGGCGGCGCTTTAAGTCGTCCACGACCCAGCGAAGTCCCCTGTTAAGAGCCAGTGGATAATCAGCGATGCCGGAACCGGAAGCCACGCTCACGTTATCGTAATACATGCCGGCCTTGGAATACTGGGCGGGATTCACGCCGTACTTGGCCTTGTACATCTTGTTGTTCAGGGCGATGCACGTGCGGTTCTTCCACTTCCTGTACACCTTTTCCAGCAGTTCCTCGGTTTCCTGAGGAATCTTCATCTCGCCGAGGGATGTCATTTTTGCGAGCTGCATTTCATCCTTAATCCACGACACGTTCCACTCGGGATAGGCATAAACGCCGCAGCGGACGCCGGTCAGCGTTCCCACAATGGGGTTGCCGTCCAGAAAAATTTTCTTTGTCAGCAGCACACGCTCAAGGAGTTTTGCCCTGATGTAGATAACTGGCTCGCCGTCGAACTCATCATAAACATCCAGCAGACAGCGCAGACGTTCAGGATCCATGACCTGCGGAGCAGTAAGCAGGTAATCATGAAGGCTCGTGTACCGGGAATCCACGGTATCCCAGTTGATTCCGTATCCCTGCCCCTGTACGGGCGCGGAATTCCGATCAAAGCGGATAATGGGTCTTTTCATGTGACATCTCCTTGATAAAGGGATGAAGATAAACAATGCCGGGCAGACAGATTTACCCTCTATCAAGCACAAAGCGTGCCACTCAGAAATTACGCGGATAATTTATTGAATTTATTAATTCTTTTCTTTTTTCACCCCTGAAAAGGCGAGAATTTGGCGTAAAGAGAAAAATTTTTTTCTTTTTTGAAAAAATTTTTCCCTGTTTGGGGAATCCTGCACGTCCCCGGACCGGAGTTCCGCCCCTTATGAAAAAAAAAGAGCCGGCAAATTCGGGCCGCCGGTATTCAGCCCGTTACTGGCGAAGAGGGGCCGGAAAGCGATCGTTCTGGAGGGCAGTACGCACCCTCCTGACAGCGATCTCCTTTTCCCCGGCAGGAAAATACACAAACAGGGGCAAATGAGGTTCCCCCCAAGCCCCGCCGGCACGCAGCTGCGGCCCCCGGACACCAGAGGCCTGCTTTCGCCAGAATAAAAAAACAGACATCTCACATAAACAGTTTTTTTCAGAAAGGCAGCAGGAACGCTGTACGGCAAAGTCTGCGATACGGCTTACACCGTTCCAGATACCCGAAGCAGGAGGCGGGGCCGGGCCCCCGCACCCAGGACAGCGCCTGTATCATGCCCGGCCCATGTCAGCTGAATGCCCGCATGCGGCACGGGAACAGCGCAGCAAAAATAAAAACGTCCGCATTCTTATTTATACTCTTCATCTTTTATCCTGAGCTCTTTCCGCACAGGGAGGCTCCCGGACATCATCTTTTCTATCCATCCCGCCGCCCTGAGCACGCTTTCAAGACTAATCCTGGGAATCTCATCATGTTCATACAGGTATCCACTGAGGTATTTTTCCGAAGGGGTATAGATGCCGGCGCGCTCACATACAAGCCAGGAGACGCTTTCCGCCTCAAACTCCCTGACCTGCAGATCGCAGGAACTGCGATCCGGCCACAAATCCATGAGAGGGTTTCCAAGGTGCCCGCAGAAAAGATGTCCGAGTTCGTGGGCAATCGTCGCGAATTTTTCTTCCCAGCAGTGTTTCCGGTTGACAATCATCGTGTACGGCATGCGGTATCTTTTTCCGCCATCCCTCACGATGGGGCTGCCTTTTGCTTTCGCAATACAGCCGCCCATACCCGGGCCATAATCTGCTTCATGGTACTCTATACCGTAGCAGCGGAGATTGCCGGTCAGCCTGTGAAAAATCTTCTGATCAAGTCTTCCAAAGGTTCTGAATGGATGAAGCACCTCATCAGGGTGTAAGGCGAAAGTATAATTAACCCCCTAAACGAACGAAAACTGCCCCCCCTCGAGCGGGGGCAGGATAAGGGGGTTAACTCATGACCATAAACAGGGCACAACAAGGAACCGTCCTATGCACAGGAGGTTCCGATATGCTGGACAAGTACAAAGTCAGCCAAATCATGGCTCTATTGGCCGAAGGCCATGGAATTAAAACAGTGGCGGGGATGACGGGAGCTGCCCGCAACACGGTACGGCGCTTTCAGCGCAATATTCCCCACAAAGGGCATCACGGCCGGGCGTGGCGGGCAATGGAGGCGAATCGGGAGGATATCAGGAAACTATTTTACGACTGCAGGGGGAACTGTTCGGCCATGCTCCGGTTTGTGAAGGACGCCATCAGCGTGGAGCCGCCAAGCCTGCGCACGTTGCAGAAGTTCTGCACGCCTTTTCGCCTGGAGCTCCTGCAGAGCAGGCTGACGAAGACGGAACGCTTTGAAACGCCTCCCGGACACCAGATGCAGATTGACTTCGGAGAAGACGATGTCTGCGTGGGCGGGGAGACGGTGCGCGTTCATTTTTTTGTCGCCAAACTGTCGTATTCACGCAGGATTTTTGCCAAGTCCTACTTTTCAGAGAACCAGGCAGACTGGCTTGACGGCATAGAGTCAGCGTTCAGGTTTTTCGATGGCGTGCCACGGGAAATCGTCTGTGACAATGCAAAAACACTGGTGAAAGACCACTATGCGCCGGAGAACGAGCGTTTTGCAGCCCGCTTCGACTGGTTCTGCCAGTATCATGGCGTGCGCCCTATAGCCACGTCTGTCAGGAAGCCAAACTCAAAAGGCAAGGTTGAATCCGCCGTCAGGTACATCAAACACAACGCTCTGGTTAACGGCCGTTTTAAAGATCTGGAGGCTCTGAACTGCCATCTGGAGAGATGGAGTCTGTCCGTATGTGATCGACACCATATTAACGACCCGTTCCTTCAGGGGCCGAAGACGCCGGCGGAGCGGTGGCTGATTGAAAAACCGGCACTGCGTCCCAACAGGAAGCCGCCGATAGCCACGGCACGCTATGAAGAGCGGACGGCAGACAAAAATGGCCTTATCCGGGTCGATAATGCCATGTATCGCGTACCTGACGGCTTTGCACGTCACGAAGTGCAGCTGGTGGTTGTAAGGGACACAATCACAGTCAGAGGCGGAGGGCAGTCAGTCATCCTGGACAAGGCCAGGGATATTATTACAGCGAAGGATGGCACATGGTCAAATCCGCTCTCTAAAGAAGAGAATTTTAAGAAAAAAAATCAAAGAGTTAAAAAAAGACAGGCACTGGAACAGAATGCAGAATCCGCAATGTCAGAGAAATCCCGGCACGTACGATGCCGCATTCAGGACGGGAGCTTAGGCCATGGGAGAACTGAGACCTGCCGATGTTCAGCTGACTGAGATGGCCGCCCGCCTGCGGCTGACCTATACCCGCGATCACCTGGTCGAACTGGTGGAAACAGCGGCCACGAGCCATATGACTCCACGCGAGACGCTGGAATATGTCTTCAGAAAAGAGATTGAGCAGCGTGACGGAAACCGCGTGCGGTTAGCTCAGATGAGCGCTCATTTTCCTTTCGCGGCGACTATGGACGGATTCGACATGTCATTCCAGCCATCAATAGACCCGGGCAGGATACGCGAGCTTGCTTCTCTCGGGTGGGTGATCAGTGGTGAAAACGTGATTCTGATTGGTCCGTCCGGAGTCGGAAAGACGCATCTGAGCATAGCGCTGGGGCAGCTGGCGCTGCAGAAAGGCCTTTCGGTCCGTTTTTACTCCGTGACCAGGCTGGTGGAGCAGATGGAAAAAGCTTACAATGCAGGAACATTTGATGAAAAAATACGGGATGTTAACAAGCCTAAACTGCTCATTCTCGATGAGCTGGGGTACATTCCGTTCACGCCGCTGCAGGGACAGCTGCTTTTTGAGCTGATATCGGCACGCTACGAAAAGAAGAGCATCATTGTGACCAGTAACAAAATGCCCGGAGAATGGGGAACGGTCTTCGGTGACGCGGCGGCAGCAACGGCATCGCTGGATCGGCTACTTCACCACTGCACGCCCATGCTCATTCAGGGTGAAAGCTACAGGACTCGGGAGTTTACCCGGAAGATGCGGGAATAAGGCCCCGCCAAAGTCACATCCAACTGTATCACCGTTCTGACCCCCTCTGTCCTGTCCCGGGGCCCCGGGACAGGACAGAGGGGGTCAAATTTCGTTCGTTTTGGGGGTCACCAGAACTTTCGTTTGACATCAGGGAGCGGCTCTCCCTCAGTATCTTCCAAATCAAAGACAAAATGCACGGGAGCGAAAGGCCATAAAATGACAAGAGGACGCGAACCGGGGATGACCCGCCTGTTGTACTTATTCAGCCAGACATCCTCCTCTGCCACAAACTGGCAGCCAGGTTTCTGAATATGGATCAGAAAGGCGTTATACGGAGCCAGTCTGGGAAACTTTCTGATAAAAAGAAAAAGCTCTCTCAGGTCCTCACTGTGCCTGTACAGACCAACCTTCAGGAACAGTTCATCAAGACCTGTTCCTTTTTTAGCGTCCCGTTTCTGCATGTTTTTTCCCGCATGTTGATATCGTCAGAAAAAAATCACCATCCCGTGTCTCTTCCTACTCCGTCACGGACCCCAGGTAAATAAAAATATTCTGCAGATAAAAATTTTTATATTGTGTTTCCGGGATGCCGCCGCCCGGTATCAAACACCCCGTGATCAGAAAAAGGAGCGGCCACCGCTGACCGCTCCTTTCTGATGTTCTGAGACGACGCTGTTAGTTGTGCTTCAGGCCGAGGCGCTTCACCACGGCGGCCGCGCCCTCACGGGCGAACTCAGCCACGTCCCTGCCTTTTCTGGCCTCCTCGGGGAGGAGGAGTTCGGGTTTGTTGGCCAGGCTGGGATCAGGGGTGATGCCGTAGGCTGCGGGGAAGGTGTTCTCGAAGTACATGTTCTGGAAGCCGGAGAACTTCAGGGCATGAGCCGTGGAGTCGAGCACGGCGTGCTCGTCCCTGCCGATGAGGCCGAGATCACGGGCGTTGAGGAGGCCGGCGAGGGTCTCGCCGCCCTGGGTGCAGGCGATGTGGCCGTGACGGTTGGCGGTAAGCATGGCGTCCATGATCTGCTGTTCCTTCACCTGGACAACCTGGAAAGCCCTTTCACCGGCGGCCTTCACGAAGCGTCCGGCGAGAGCCTTCACGCGGGGGAAGGAGACGGGGTTGCCGATCATGGCGGCCTGGGCGACGCTCGGCTGCACGGTCACGGGCTTCCACTCGCGTTTCCCCTCGGGGGCTTTGTAGTATCTGTAGACCGGGTCAGCGTGCTCGCTCTGCACGCCGAAGATACGCGGCAGGCTGTCGATGATGCCGAGGTCGTACATTTTGAGGAAGCCGGACATGATGGCGGTGATGTTGCCGGCGTTGCCCACGGGCACGAAGAGGCAGAGATTCTTCACGTCCCAGCCGTACCACTGGGCTACTTCGTAGGCGTAGGACTCCTGACCCAGGATACGCCAGGCGTTCTTGGAGTTGAGAAGGGCCACGCGGTACTTCTCGGCGAGGATTTCGACGACCTTCATGCAGTCGTCAAAGACGCCGGGAAGCTCGAGCACTGTGGCGCCGCTGCCAAGGGGCTGGGAAAGCTGCTGCGGGGTCACCTTGCCGTGCGGCAGGAGCACAACGCTCTTCAGGGGGGCGCCGATATAGGAGGCGTAGAGCGCCGCCGCGGCGGACGTATCGCCCGTGGAGGCGCAGACCGTGATCACCTCGTCCCAGTTATGATGGCGGCAGAGCCATTTCAGATAGCTGAAGGCGCAGGCCATGCCGCGGTCCTTGAAGGAGGCGCTGGGATTCTGGCCGTCGTTCTTGAAGGCGAAGGGAATGCCGGCCTTTTCCTTCATGAAATCAGAGGCCTCGATGATGGGGGTCAGGCCCTCGCCGAGGTAGATGATGTCCTCTTCGTCAAAGATGGGAGCCAGGAGCTCATAGTAGCGGAACACGCCCCTCAGGGCGTTCCTGCGGGTGGAGGCCCGGGAATCGAAGAGGTCACGCCAGTACTGGCCGTTCTTCTTTTTGAGCTCGTCGAACTTTTTGTTCTCGAGAAGCAGGACATCGCCGCATTCCGGGCAGGTGTAGAGCAGGCTGTCGGAAGGATAGCGCCTGCCGCAGCCGAGGCAGTAGTATTCCATCTCACCGCGGTAGGTGGGAAAATCGTCGGACATGAAAAAACTCCTTACAGCGAAAAAATTGGGCGGAAGACGGGAAGGCAGCGCCTAGCGCGTCTGATGGCTCTTCAGGAAGCTCTTCTCCGTGCCGTTCCTCAGGCGCTCAATATTCTCCCTGTGCCGCCAGACCACGATGGCCAGCACGCAGAGGGAAAGCGGCAGCCACTGAAAGTCCCCGAAGAGGCAGAGCAGGATGGGCATGGAGCAGACCAGGGTGAGGGAGCCTGCGGACACGAACTCCGTACGCCAGATCAAGATAAGGCAGAGAAGGCAGGCGATGAGCAGGGGGGGGAAGGCGATGGGCAGGAAGACACCGATGCTCGTGGCAACGGCCTTGCCGCCTTTGAAATTCATGAAGCAGGAGAACACGTGGCCGAGCACGGCGCTGAGGGCGGCCACGGTGACGACCACGGGAGACCCGGTCTCCATCTGGGCCAGGAAGACGGGGAGCGCGCCCTTTAAGAGGTCGCAGGCCAGGGTGGCGACACCCCAGCCGAAGCCGCACATGCGGGCCACGTTGGTAGCGCCGGTATTGTGACTGCCGCCGGTGCGCGGGTCCGTATGGCAGAACACGCGGGCGATGATCAGGCCGTAGGGCGTGGCGCCGAGCAGGTAGCCGAGAATTCCGAAGCACAGTGCCTGGAGCGTTATCATAACATGTCCTCCTCCGTTCCGCCCTCGGACGGAACGGCCTCAAGAATCTGCATTTCGTTGTACAGGGGATTGACCTTGCCGAGGCGGATGTCAACAGCCATGCCGGGGCAGGCGCGTTCGTCAAAGATACGGCGGCGTCCGCGCACGAAGATATCCTCCTCGGGCAGGCTCACGCTCACGAAAGCGTCATTTTCCTCGGTAATCACGCCGTGCCACCACACTCTGTCGCCCTTCTGGCGGAAGTACAGGAACTTCCAGTAGCGTGGACGGAAGCGCTGGATCTGTCCGGCTCCGTCCAGGGCGATGTGCAGGGGCAGAAGAATCTGCTGCAGTTCCTCTCCGCTGAAGCGGGGCTTTCCGTGCAGGACCCACTCCGTGAGCTGGACCTCGTTGATGAGGTCAGCGTAGCGCCTGAGCGGCGAGGTCATGGGCGCGTAGCGCTGCAGGCCGAGCGCCGCGTGGGGCCTGGCTTCCGTTTCGAGCGTGGAGGGAATCATGGCGCGCATGATCTTGGTGACGTCCTCCGGACGCTCCCAGACGCCGGCGTACTCGCGCGGCAGGGCCACGTCCTGGGTTCTGAAGAGCATGGGCACACCGTGGGCCGCGGCCCAGTCGCCCACCGAGGCCGCTGCGATGATCATCATCTCGGCCACGAGGTTCTGGGCGTCCCTGGCGTTCTCGCCGGGCCTGAGGTCCACCACGGTGTCCTCGCCCTCCCCGCTCAGAACGATTTCGGGTTCCTTCCTCTCGATGACAACGGCGCCCTGGCTCACGCGCCAGGCGAGGCGGGCCCTGGAGAAGGCGAGCGCCATCTCAAGGGTTTCGCGGTACGGCAGGGCCGGGCAGTCCTCCCCGGCCTTCCCGTCGAGAACGTTCTGGCAGTCCGCGTAACGCAGGTTGGCGGCGAGGGTCACCCTGTTCACGCTGATGCGGCATTCGCCTGCGGGCGCGCCGTTTCCGTCCACGTCCTGGGCCACAATAAGGGCAGGACGATCCTTTCCGGCCACCAGGGAAAGCGCGTCCGTGGAGATGCATTCGGGCATCATGTGGCTGTCGCCCTCGGGGAGATAGATGCTCGTGCCGCGGTGCAGGACGACCCTGTCGAACTCGGACCCGAAGGGCCAGCAGACACCGGGGCAGGCAAGGGCAAGGGTCAGGGTCCAGCCGCCCTCAGGCCCCGCGGTTATGGCGAAAGCGTCATCAATGTCGAGCGTACTCCAGCCGTCTATGCTCACAAAGGGGAGATCGCAGGGAGGGAGCGGGCAGGCTGCGGAATCGTCCGCGAACTTTCTCACCCCGTCAGCGAAGGGCTTCCACCACGTATCGCCGGGTTCGTAGCCCGCGCGGTCGTACCAGAAATTGTAATGCGGGGGGATCTTCCCCCAGGCCATGAGAAGCTGCACGGCGATATGCGGCACCTCGGGGAGGCCCTTGATGAGAAGTTTCCAGAGGGCTTCCTCTTCCTGGCTCTCGGGGTCGGCCATGTGGGCGCGCAGCACGCGCTCAAGGCGCTCCGCCACCTCCGGTCCGGGATAACCGGGCGTCCCCTCCTGCGGCGCGGGGAGCCTGTGCTGCACCGCGTTCCAGAGCGCGTGCACGAAAGGCACGCCCTCGGCGAGAATGGCCTCGCGCCTCTTCTGGGCTTCGTACTCGGCGTCGCGCCGCGCCGCGTCCTCTTCGGAATAGATCTCGAAGACGGGAGGCGCGAAGCGGAAACGGGTCTTGGCAGAAAGCAGGGCATGGGCGTACGCCGCCACGGTATCCTCGTCCGGATCCGTCACGAAAAGCTCCGCGAACCAACGCGCCGGCGCCTGTGTCACTTCGCCCTGGGCCATTTCCCAGAGCTCCTGCACGGGAATTTCGCGGGCCAGGGCGTCGCGCTTCGCTGCCGAGGCCTCAAGCGCTTTCACGATCCCGTCCCGGGACATGGAGGAAAAGCCCGGCACCACGGGGCCGGTCCAGGGCAGTATCCTGGAGGACGGCAGCTTGGTTTCGCGGCGGTTGGGAAGAAGAAGCCGGAGGCGCCCCCTGGCTTCCTCCGTCACCATGCCTATCTGCGGCGTATTGGACTCAAAATATTCGACAATGCAGCCCGGCGCTGGGAACTGTAAACCCGCCATCCCGTCTTCTCCTTCAGTAAATTCCACGTAATGGACAGCTTTTAACCTTCATGCATTTTTGCCGTTCTGGCAAGTTGCAATTCCGCATGTCTCCCTCCGTGTTCCGGAAGGCACCGGAAAAAGGACTTGCGTATTTCCCCCGCCCATCCTTAAAATAAACTTTTCATGTGACACTTTTTCCGCGTGATCTGCCGTACGGCCTTCACGCGCCGTGAGCGGGGGAGCGCATCCCCGGCGCGGTGCCGGATGTGGCGGAGGAGCCCGGATCGCCTCCGGTCCGCCAGCCCGCGCACGCTCCCGATGGAGATTGATTTGGAACTACAGCACCCTTCGCATCACCGCAGCCTGCCTCTTCAGGACGTTAAGGAACCCCAGCTCTTCCGTGAGCAGTTTCCGTACACGAGCATCTGCCGCACCGAATTCGATGACGTGGTGCTCGCGCCGCATCCGGCCGATCAGCTCTGCATCACGGATACCACGTTCCGCGACGGCCAGCAGGCCCGTCCGCCCTACACTGTCAGCCAGGTGGCGAAAATCTTCGATTTCCTGCACAGGCTCGGCGGAAAAACCGGCCTCATCACGGCCTCGGAATTTTTCATGTACTCCGAGCGTGACAGGAAATGCATCGACGCATGCCGCGCCCGCGGCTACCGCTTCCCGCGCATCACGGGATGGATCCGCGCCAACAAGAACGATCTCCAGCTCGCGAGGGACATGGAATTTTCCGAAGTCGGCATGCTCACCAGCGTTTCCGACTACCACATCTTCCTGAAGCTCGGCAAAACGCGCAAACAGGCCTTTGACATGTACGTGGACCTGGTCTCCCAGGCCCTGGAGTGGGGCATTATCCCCCGCTGCCACTTCGAGGACGTCACCCGCGCGGATATCTACGGCTTCTGCCTGCCCTTCGCGTCCAAGCTCATGGAGCTCTCCCGCCAGGCCGGCATGCCCGTCAAAATCCGCCTCTGCGACACCATGGGCTACGGCGTGCCCTATCCCGGCGCCACCCTGCCCCGCTCCGTGCAGCGCCTCGTGCACGTCTTCATTGACGAGGCCGGCGTTCCCAGCCAGTGGCTCGAGTGGCACGGGCATAACGACTTCCACAAGGTGCTCGTCAACGGCGTCACGGCCTGGCTCTACGGCTGCGGCGCGGTCAACAGCACGCTCCTCGGCTTCGGCGAGCGCACGGGCAACACGCCCCTCGAGGCCCTGGTCATCGAGTACATTTCCCTCACGGGCAACGACGCGGCCGCGGACACCACGGTGATCACGGAAATCGCGGACTACTTCTCGAAGGAACTGCACTACCACATCCCGAACAACTATCCCTTCGTGGGCCGCGACTTCAACGCCACGAGCGCAGGCGTGCACGTGGACGGTCTCTCCAAAAACGAGGAGATCTACAATATCTTCGACACGGACCGCATTCTCGCCAGGCCCGTGCCGATCATCATCACCGACAAATCCGGCCGCGCCGGCGTGGCCTACTGGCTCAACCACAACCTTAAACTCAACGGCACGGAACACGAAGTGTCGAAGCGGCATCCCGCCGTGGGCAAGATCTACGACGCCATCATGGAATCGTACAAGAACGGCCGCACCACCTCCTACTCCTACGAGGAAATGGAAATTCTGGCGCACCGCTTCATGCCCGAGCTCTTCACTTCCGAATTCGACCATATGAAGCAGCTGGCCGGCGAGCTTTCCGCCCACCTGCTCATCAAGCTGGCCGAGGAGGAGTCCCTGCTCACCTACGGCAAGGACGCCTGCAGCCGCCTCAACGAATTCGCGAAGGAATACCCCTTCATCCAGTACCTCTATCTCACGGACGCCCAGGGCAAGCTCAAGTGCTCCACCATCACGGATCCGGCCTACCAGGAGAAGTACGAGGCCCTGCCCATCGGCTATGACTTCTCCGACAGGGAATGGTTCAAAAAGCCCATGGCCACAGGCGACCTGAACATCATGGACGTTTATCAGTCCAGGTTCACGGGCAAGCTGGTGATCACGGTTTCCTGCGCCGTCACGGACAAGGATGACAACATCACCGGCGTCCTCGGCTGCGACATCCAGCTCGAACAGCTCCTCAAGAGAGCCCAGGAACTGGAACTCGCCCAGCACGAGGAACAGGACAGGGGCTGATTTTTCCTCCCGCAGACAACTTCAGGGAGGCGGATTTCCCGCCTCCCAAAACCGCACATATCCACGAGCAGCTCATGATTACACTCAGCGACAAACTCACCGTTCTCAAGGACGGCAGGCTCCTCGGCGAAGAGGAAGCCCGGGCCACCGGCACCGACATCGCCCAGGCGAAGAAGAACACCCTGGCCTCCCGCATCCTCAGGGCCCACAGCAAGGCTTCCGACAGGGACAGCCTTCTGCACATCACCTTTGACGGGCTCGCCTCCCATGACATCACCTTCGTGGGCATCATCCAGACCGCCAGAGCCAGCGGCCTGAAGGAATTTCCCGTTCCCTACGCCCTCACCAACTGCCACAACAGCCTCTGCGCCGTAGGCGGCACCATCAACGAGGACGACCACCTCTTCGGCCTCACCGCAGCCCAGAAGTACGGCGGCAACTACGTTCCCCCGAACCTGGCCGTCATCCACCAGTACGTGCGCGAGACCATGGCCGGCTGCGGCCGCATGATCCTCGGTTCCGACAGCCACACCCGCTACGGCGCCCTCGGCACCATGGGCGTGGGCGAAGGCGGCCCCGAGCTCGTAAAGCAGCTTCTGAAGCGCACCTACGACATCGCGGAGCCCGAGACCGTCCTCGTGTGGCTCGAGAACGCCCCCCAGCCCGGCGTGGGCCCGCAGGACGTGGCCGTCGCCCTTGTCGGCGCCGTCTTCAAGAGCGGCTTCGTCAAGAACCGCGTCCTCGAGTTCGCCGGCCCCGGCATCGCGAGCCTCTCCGTCGAGTACCGCATGGGCATCGACGTCATGACCACCGAGACCACCTGCCTCTCCTCCATCTGGGAGACGGACGACAGGGTCAAGGCGTACCTCACCGAACACGGCCGCGCCGGGGACTACAAGAAGCTCTCCCACGACGCTCCCGCCGCCTTCGACCGCTGCATCGTCATCGACCTCGCCAAAGTGCCGGCCATGATGGCCCTGCCTTTCCATCCGAGCAACGCGTACCCGGTGACCGAAGTCATCGCCCACGCGAAGGATATCTTCGGTGAAATCGAGGATGCGGCCCACAAACAGTTCGGCAGACTCGCCGACAGCTTCAGGCTCAGGGACAAGATCCACGCCGACGGCATCCATGTGGATCAGGGCCTCATCGCCGGCTGCGCCGGCGGCTCCTTCGAGAACCTGACTCTCGCCGCCGCCATCCTTGACGGAAAGAGCATCGGCAACACGCCCTTCTCACTCTCCGTCTACCCCGCTTCCGAGCCCCAGGCCATCGCCCTCGTGCGCAACGGCTCCTATGTAAAGCTCATGGAAGCCGGCGCCCTCATCAAGAACGCCTTCTGCGGCCCCTGCTTCGGCGCGGGCGACACCCCGGCTCACGGCGCCCTGTCCATCCGCCACACCACCCGCAACTTCCCGAACCGCGAGGGCTCCAAGCCCGGCAACGGCCAGGTCGCGGGCGTGGCCCTCATGGACGCCCGCTCCATCGCCGCTACCGCGGCCAACGCCGGACGCCTCACCCCTGCCACGGATCTTGACTGGGATAAGATCAACCCCGATCTCACCTACCATTTCGACGCCAATATCTACAGAGAGCGCTGCTATCAGGGCTGGGGCAGGGCCGATTCCTCCGTGGAACTCAAGTACGGTCCCAACATCACTGACTGGCCGGCCATGGCCGCTCTTCCCGAGAATCTGCTCCTCAGGGTCGCCTGCGTCATCACCGACCCCGTGACCACCACCGACGAGCTCATTCCCTCCGGTGAAACCTCCTCCCTGCGCTCCAACCCCCTGAAGCTGGCCGAGTTCGCCCTCTCCAGAAAGGATCCGGAGTACGTGGGCAGGGCCAAAGACGTGTTCGCCTTCGAGAAGAAGCGCGAAGCCGACCCGGCTGACGCGTCCGTCCTTCAGGCCGTGCGCCAAGCCCTCGCTCCTCTCGAAAAGAGCGACAGGGCGCTCTTTGACGCCATCTGCGGCGGAAAGGATCTCGCCGGCACCGGCATCGGCTCGACCATCTTCGCCATGAAGCCCGGCGACGGCAGCGCCCGTGAGCAGGCCGCTTCCAGCCAGAAGGTGCTCGGCGGCTGGGCCAACCTCGCCCTCGAATACGCCACGAAGCGCTACCGCTCCAACCTCATCAACTGGGGCATGCTGCCTTTCCTCTGCGAGCCCGGCATCGAGAAGACCATCGCCAACGGCGACTTCATCCTTGTGCCCGGCATCCGCTCCGCAGTGAAGGAAAAGAAGGAAGTCATTCCCGCGCTCTTCATCCATGACGGCAGCGTATCCGCTCTCTCCCTGAAGCTCGGCGATCTCACCGATGACGAGCGCCGCATCATCCTCGACGGGTGCCTCATCAACTTCTACAACGAAAAGTAAGCCACGGCGCTTCTGACAGCCAGAGGGGGCTGCGCATCCTGCGCGGCCCCCTCTTTTTTTGCCCGTCACGGGAACATTCCCCGGAAGCGCCCCGGAAAATCAGCAGGCCTGTTTCACGTCCTGCCCGGGATAAACAGCGTGATCTGCGATTTCTCAGAATCATGCCGCGATAACGAAAATCTGAACGGTTTTCGCAGAAATTGAGTTTAATCAAAAATAATTTGCTAAAATATCCTCATTTATCATTTTTTTTGCTAAAAAAAACAAATTTAACGAAAAAATTGCAGGAAAAATCCGTTTTTAAGCATTTTTTTCGTTAATTTTGAAAAAAATCATACTGACGTAACGAAAAATCTGACATTTTTGCAAAAAATTGAGTTTAATCAAAAATAATTTGCTGAATTTTCTTCATTTTATCGAATAAATTTGTTAATTTCAGCACATTCCGTAATTTCTGATATGGAAGTGGAGGAAAAAACATGCTGCCTGCTGAATTAGCCGAACTGGTGAGGCGGATCCAGAAGCAAAAGCCGGAAGGACAGACCATTGAGATTAAGTCTGCCCATGAGGATGTACCGAAACGGCTTTATGACACCCTGTCTTCCTTTTCGAATCAGGATCAGGGAGGCATCATTGTTTTCGGTATTGATGAACAAAAAAACTATGCAGTAGCCGGCATCTACGATCCACAGGATCTGCAAAAAAACGTTACCGAACAGTGCAATCAGATGGAACCGCCGGTCAGAGCTCTCTTTACCATTGCTGAAATCGATGGGAAACAGGTTTGCTCTGCTGAAATCCCCTCCATAGAACTCTCTGAAAGACCCTGTTATTACAAGGGCGCAGGGAAAGTAAAGGGATCATACATACGTGTCGGCGATGCTGATCAGCACATGACAGACCATGAAATCTACAGCTTTGAAGCCTACCGCAGGCACCGGCACGATGATGAGCGTCCCGCGGAGAGGGCATCCATGAATATGCTGGACAGGGATGCGCTGCAAAGCTGCCTGGCGGAACAGCGAAAATCCCGGCCGAAATTCGCCTCCCTCCCGGATTCACTTGCCTGCGAGCTGCTGAATATCTCCCGCTCGGGGAAGCCGACTCTGGCTGCCATCATGAACTTCTGTGTCTATCCACAGGGATATTACCCGCAGCTCTGCATCACGGCAGTCTCCGTACCCGGCACACAGATAGGCGATGTCAGCGGGAACGGTGTGCGTTTCCTCGACAACAGCCGCATCGAAGGCACTATCTCCAGCATGGCAGACCAGGCTGTGGCTTTCTGTCTCCGGAATATGAAAGTACGGACGGTCATCGACCCCAGGACCGGACGCAGAAACGACCGCACGGAATATCCCGTAGAGGCAATCCGCGAGGCTGTGCTCAATGCCCTGATCCACCGGGATTACAGCACGTACACGGAAGGCACCCCCGTGCAGCTTGATCTTTTCACGGATCGTCTTGAGGTGCACAGCCCCGGCTGCCTTTACGGCGGAATGAGCGTGGAACAGCTCGGGTATGCGAAACCGGAACTGCGCAATCCCGCTCTGGCTGTGATGGCGGAAAAGCTCACGGGGGCAGAAAACCGGTATTCCGGTATCCCGACAATGCGCCGGGCCATGAAAGAGTTTCACCTCCCTGAACCGCAATTCGAAAACCGGAGAGACGAGTTCGTTGTCACCTTTTACAACACGGCGCCGGGCTCTCCTGCAGCCACGGACAGCCCCGCAGAAAAAAATTCCGCAACCCAGACGGATCTCCTGCTCGACTTCTGCAAAACACCCCGCACCCGCCAGGAACTCGCGGACTTCCTGGGACGTAAAACCGTGTACTCCGCCATAAGAAAGTTCATAACGCCCCTGGTGAAAAGCGGCAGGCTTGAAATGACTATCCCCGAAAAACCCAAAAGCAAAAATCAGCGTTACCGCACGCGGCCGCAGCAGGCCCTCTGACACACCGGCGTTTTTCCGGCGGCGCACTGCCGCCTGAGCCTCTTTTCCGTGTCAGGCAGAACTGTCCCGGGTTTTCTGACAGGGAGAACAGCGGGGCAGTCACCGGGGAGACGGGGAAGGGGGCAGCAGCGCGATCATAAAATTCCGCCTTCTGTCCAGAATCTGGAAAGCCGGCCTGATATGTCTGTCATGTCCGGCAGGCCAGGCGCAGTGCCTGCCGGATGAATACTCCTTTCTTTCCCCGTCCGGCCGATTCCTGCCGGACATGCCCGCCGGGCGGCGGGAAGGCACGCTCCACCTTTCCCGCCGCCCGCGGTTCTGAAAGGGGGCTGTCAGGCGATCGCTCACCGGATCCGCCAAACGATCGCCCACCGGGCCCGCATCAACAGCCCCCCGGCCTGGGGCCCGCAGATATCCGCGCAAAAAAAAACAAAAAAAGCTGGATAAAGTTCAGAATCTGGAAAGGTGACAGCGCAGATTGAAATTTTTTTCCTGACAATGTGTCATCCGGGGCAGAGCACGGGAAAAGGGTCCCGGGATGCCCCGGCAGGCGCTCCCGGATCCGGAAGCACAAAAAAAGGGAAGATACCCGCGAAGGGCATCTTCCCTGAATTTTTCTGAAAAAGAGAACCGTCTAGTCCCAGTGGAACGTCTCGGTCTTTTCGATGGCGGGATCGAGGCTGTTCCTTACGGGACAGCGTTTAATGGCGATGCCGAGCCCTTTGCGGTCACGCTCGCTGTACTCCTGCTCCGGCATGAAGATGTCGATGGCGTATCTGCTGATGCGCATGGGGTGATCGGCCATATCCGTGACGATTCTGGCGTGCAGGCCCTCAGTGGACATATTCCTGTGCTCCAGATAGATGCCCACGATGGAGAGAATGCAGTTGACGAGGCCGGCGCTGACCATTTCAACAGGACCCCAGAGATCAAAGGAACTCGGGCCGGCCTGACAGACGATTTCGGCCCTGCCTTCGAGCACGGCCTTTGTCTGCATGCCGCCGAGCCAGGTATTGTCGATGGTGAACTCGAGAAAAGGTTTTTCCTCTGCCATGGCGCCTACTTCCCCTTGGCGGGCTCGATGCACTCGACGCCGTGCATGTAGGGCACGAGCACTTTGGGAAGGACGATGCTGCCGTCCTTCTGCTGTCCGTTCTCGATGATGGCGGCCATGGTTCTGCCTGTGGGCAGGCCGGATCCGTTGAGGGTGTGCACGAACTGCGTCCTGCCGCCTTTGGGCTTGAAGCGGATGTTGGCGCGGCGGGCCTGGAAGTCAACGCAGTTGGAGCAGGACGAAATCTCCCTGTAGGTCTTCTGGGCGGGCAGCCAGACCTCGAGGTCGTACGTCTTGGCGGAGCTGAAGCCCATGTCGCCGGTGCAGAGCACGATCTGGCGGTAGGGAAGTTCCAGTTCCTCGAGGAGCTGGCGGGCGTGGCCGGTCATGAGCTCGAGCTGGTTGAAGCTGTCGTCCGGATGGGAGAAGCGCACCATCTCGATCTTGTTGAACTGGTGCATGCGGATGAGGCCGCGGGTATCCCTGCCTGCGGCGCCGGCTTCGGAGCGGAAGCAGGCCGTGGCGGCCGTGTAGCCCCTCGGGAGATCCTCCTCATTCAGAACCTCGCCCGCGTGCAGGTTGGTGAGCGTCACTTCCGCGGTGGGGATGAGGTAGTAGTCCTGCTCGCGCAGCCTGAAGAGGTCCTCCTCGAACTTGGGAAGCTGGCCCGTGCCGGTCATGGTGGCGCGGTTGACGATGAAGGGCGTGGCCACTTCGATGTAGCCCTGTTTCTCGTGCTCATCGAGGAAGAAATTGATGAGGGCGCGCTCGAGCTTGGCAGCCCAGCCGAAGGTGATGACGAAGCGGCTGCCGGCCTCGCGCACGGCGCGCTCGAAGTCAAGGCCGCCGAGATTCGTGCCGAGATCCCAGTGGGGCTTCGGCTCGAAGTCAAAGGACGGAGGCGTTCCCCAGCGGCGGATCTCCACGTTCTCGGTCTCGTCCTTTCCCACGGGCACGGAGGTGTCGGGGATGTTGGGCACGCCCATCATCCAGTCCGTCACAGCCTGCCTCGCTTCCTCGGTCTCGGCGTCAAGAGCCTTGATGCGGTCGGAGAGCCCGCCGAGCTCGGCGATGCGCGCGGAGGCGTCCTTTCCCTCACGCTTCAGCAGGGCCACTTCCTGGGAGGCCTTATTGCGCTCGCTTTTGAGCGTCTCGACCTCGGCGATGAGAGCGCGGCGCTTCCCGTCGAGCTTCTGGAAATCCTCTATGGAAAGTTTGGAGTGGCGCACCTTCAGGTTGCGTTTCAGTATTTCCGGCTGTTTCTGTACAAGCTTGAGATCTAACATACTGTCCTCATTTGAATACCTGCCGCGTCTCCCCCGTGGGGATCACGCGTTTTTCATGGCGGCAGGCCGCCTTGTTTTTTAAGGAGGAGGGCGGAAAATGCCCTGAACGGAAGTTTCTAGCACCCGGAGCCCTTGCCTTGCAAGGATGCGCGCTTACGTAGTAACCTGAAAGGCGCAGAGCCCCCCGGGCTCTGTCCGGCTACGCCGCGCGTCGCCGTGCGCCTCGTTCCAGAACCTCCGGGGCCGCGACCCGGATCACACTGCGGAGACTCCACATGAAAATGCCTCGCCTGCTTCTTCCCGTTTTTCTCGCTGCCGCCATGGGCATGCTCACGGCCTGCGGCCCCAGCAACACCATTCACCTGCAGCCCTACAAGGCAGCCTCCTCCGTCCTGCCCGGACCCACGGCACCCACGATCTCCGTGGTGAAATTCCAGGATCAGCGCCCGGATCCCTCCTCGCTCGGCAAACGCCGTGACGGCAGCTATTTCACCACCATGGACAGCGCCTCGGAGTGGTTCTCCCGCTCCATCGTGGACGCCCTCTCTGCCCGAGGCTACCAGGTGAGCTACGCCCAGTCCACGGCCGAAGCCATCAAGGGCAAGCCCGCCTACCTGCTGACCGGCACCCTGAACGAGCTCAAAATCAACGAGAAGTCGGCCACGTCCTTCGATACTTCCATTACGGCCAAATACACGCTGGCTGACCGCAACAAAAAGATCTCCATGGAGACCCTCAACGCCAGCCAGACCAAGACCGGCCTGCCTGGCAACAGCACGGTTGAGAACCTGCTGAGGGATACCCTCACCGACGTGGTCAACCCCATGGCCGAGAAGGTGGCCGCCAAAATCGGCAGATAACTTTTTCCCGCTATCAGCATACTGCCGGGATTTCCGCGTAAGCGGGGATCCCGGCTTTGCTTTCCGGAGGCATACTTTGGCCCAGCAGATCATGCTCAAGGTTTACGCAAACGTCATCCATCCGGGGAAAGGCCTCGCGGACGCCCTGCGCCCGCTCTGCCATGAGGCCGTCTCCACGGACGGCGGCGACGATTCCGTCACGGAGAAGGACGGCATGGTCCTTCTTTCCTTCGAGGGCATCTACTTCCCCTGGGAAGAGGCGGCCGGTGCCATACGCTCCCATATCACGAAGGACTCCACCGGAAAGATGGACGTGCTTGATATGGAAAACTGGCGCATCACCCGTTTTTTCATAAAGGACGGCACGGTCACGTCCCGGTCGGGTTCCCTCAACAACGCTCTCGACTACAACGGTTTCTAATCCTGCCTGCGCTTGAAGAGCTTCTCGAGGGCAGCGGCGTCCCGGCGCAGCACGGTGGGCCGGCCGTGCGGGCAGTAATCCCTGTCCGGCGTGGCGAGCCACTGGGAAACAAGATTCATGGCCTCGTCCCGCGTGAGCCTCTGCCCGCCCTTGATGGCGGACCTGCAGGCCATGGTGGCGAAGCGCGCCCGGAAATCGTCCTTTAATCCCGCGAGGCACTCCCTGAGAAAATCCTGCGCTCCGGCGCGGTCCAGAAGGGCCGGTATCCCGTCCACGGTGAGCGTGCCGCCGCAGAGCGTTCCCCTGTACCCCAGGCCTTCCAGCATCTCCTTCACGTCTCTCCAGCGCCCGGCCTCGGCAGGGTGCAGTTCGAGCACCAGGGGCAGGGCCAGGCCCTGGCTCGCCCCATGCCAGCCCTTTTCCGAAAAACGCGAGAAGAGAATGCGCTCGTGCACGGCGTGCTGGTCGAGGATGACAAGGGCGTCCGACGCGTCACGGAACACAAGATAGGTGCCCGCCACCTGCCCGAGATACTCGAGCCCGCGGGACGGGGCCGGTTCCGGCACTTCCCGCAGAAGATTTTCCGGCACGGGAGGCGTGGGACGGGGTTCGGTCTTCTCCTCCTCCCGGAAGGACGGCGCGTCTTCTCCGGAAGGCGCCGGCTCCCGGAGACCGGGCTCCGGAAAAGGCGCCGGCTGCGTCATGCCGCGGGAATCAGGCACGGGGTGAGGCCGCGCCACGGTCCATTCCCCGTCTCCCTCTGACTCCTTCTCTGCAGGCAGGGGCCTCCTTAGGGGGCTGTCAGCGGCTCCCCAGAAGCCCATGGGGCGGGATTCGGCCAGAACAGGGGACGCCTCTTCCTTTTTCCCGGCTGACGGCGGGGTCACTTCAGGGGAAGCGCCGTCCTTCACGCCGCATCCCGCGTCGAGCTCACCCGATGGCGTCTGGAGAGAGGAACGCACGGCCGTGAGCACGGCGGCGTAGACCGCCGATTCATCCCTGAAGCGCACCTCACTTTTGGCGGGGTGCACGTTGACGTCCACTTCTGCGGGATCGAGTTCCACGAAGACCACGGCCTGGGGATAGTCACGGCTCGTAATGCGGCCCTCGTAGGCCTGGCGCACGGCGCCGTAGACGCGCTTGTCCGTGACGCTCCTGCCGTTCACGAAAATGAGGATGCGGCTCCCGTGGGGCTGGCTCACGTCGGGCCTCGCGGCCAGGCCGTGCACGCGCACGCCGCTGCGCTCCGCGTCAAAAGGCGCGAGCGCCTCCACGACCTGCGGCGGCCACATGCGGGCCAGTCTCGCAGCGAGGGTTTCCCCGGGCAGGCACTGCAGAAGCGTCCTTCCGTCGCTCATGAGGGAGAAGGCCACGTCCGTGCGGGCCAGGGCCTGGCGCTCCAGCCATTCGAGGCAGCGCTTCACCTCCGTGGCCGGACTCTTCAGAAATTTGAGGCGGGCCGGCACGTTGCTGAAGAGGTCGCGCACCTCCACCACCGTCCCCTGGTGCAGGGAGGAGGGCTCCACCCCGGAACGCTCCCCAAAGGACACGCGGATCACGCTGCTCACCACGCTGCCGTTCTCCCCGCGCACGGCGGAGGCCATGCTGAAGTCCGACACGGAGGCTATGCTCGGCAGGGCTTCGCCCCTGAAGCCGTAGGAGTGGATGCTGTCGAGGTCGGTCACCTTCCTGATCTTGCTCGTGGCATGGCGCAGCACCGCGAGGGAAAGCTCATCCGGCAGCACGCCGGATCCGTTGTCCTGCACGCGGATAAGCCCCTGTCCCCCGTTTTCAAGCTGCACGTCCACGCGCGTGGCCCAGGCGTCGAGGCTGTTCTCCACAAGCTCCTTGACCACGCTGGCCGGACGTTCCACCACCTCGCCGGCTGCTATCTGATTGCAGAGCTCGGACGGCAGGACCTGAATTCTCGATACCGGAAGGGCCATGGCATTTCCTCCTTTTTTCGGCTGTCATGAGAAGGTACGACATCGGGACGGGCCGGGCAAGAACGGCTGCCCCGCCGCGGCGTTCCGGAAACGGCGTCGTTGCATTTCCCCGCGGAAATACCTATCTTTTTTATGTTTCCCTCCAGGAAAGCGGAGGAGGTTTTATGCACAAGGATAAACCAGTCACGAAAGCCCGGACGGCAGCGTCCGTCTCTTCCCTCTTCCCGAAGCGGGGCTACGACCCGGAGATGCTCTATGTGGAGTGCAGCCGGTGCGGCGCGCCCATACTCTGGGAGCCCGGCCAGACCGCGAAAATACTCCGGGACGCCGGCATCTCGCCCCTGGAGCTCGACGCCTCCTGCGTCATCCTGAGCGACGGATGCCCTCTCTGCACCTCCGGGGATTCCTTTACGGTCTCCATCCGGCGGCTCACGAAGCCGTCCGCCGGCGGCATGCCTCCCTCGGGCGGCACCTGCTAGCTCCCTTTTTCCCCTGCCAGCCTCCCGGCGTATTGATTTCTGTGATTTTCTGACGTATTTTAGCACACTTTCCTGTGGACAGGAAAAAATACGTTTGGAGGCTTTTGTTTATATGGCAACTAAAGAAAACGAGTCGGAATCCATCGATTTTCAAGCTTGGCTCGATAACAATTTAGACAACAGCTTTGGCGAACTGGAGGAAGGCTCGATCGTCAAAGGCACCATCGTCAAAATTGATAAAGAAAATGTCCTGGTGGACGTGAACTTCAAGTCCGAAGGCCAGATCCCCACCAGTGAATTCCTCGACAAAGAGGGCAATATAACGGTTAAGGTCGGGGACGTCATCGACGTCTTCGTTGTGCACAAGAATGAAAGCGACGGCACCATCAGCCTGTCCTTTGAGAAGGCCAAGCGCATGCAGGTCTTCGACAAGCTCGAGAAGGTGCAGGAAAACAACGAGATCATCAAGGGCCGCATCATGCGCCGCATCAAGGGCGGCTACACCGTCGATATCGGCGGCGTGGAAGCCTTCCTGCCCGGCTCCCATGTGGATCTCCGTCCTGTCCCGGACATGGACGCCCTCGTCAATCAGGAATTCGAATTCCGCGTTCTCAAGATCAACCGCCACCGCAGCAACGTCATCGTCTCCCGGCGCGTCCTGCTCGAAGAGGAACGCGACTCCAAGCGTAAGAAGCTCCTTGAAACCCTCGCCGAAGGCCAGATCGTGCACGGCAAGGCCAAGAACATCACCGAGTACGGCGTCTTTGTCGACCTCGGCGGCCTCGACGGCCTCCTGCACATCACGGACATGAGCTGGAAGCGCATCCGCCATCCCAAGGAAATGGTCAGCCTCGGCCAGGACCTCACCCTCAAGGTGCTCTCCTTTGACCGCGAGAACTGCAAGGTCTCCCTGGGTCTCAAGCAGCTCGTTCCCGATCCGTGGGAAAACATCACCGAACGCTTCCCCATCGGCACCAAGGTCAAAGGCAAAGTCACCAATCTCGTGGACTACGGCGCCTTTGTGGAGCTTGAGCCCGGCGTCGAGGGCCTCGTGCACATTTCCGAAATGTCCTGGACCCGCAAGCTGCGTCATCCGTCCCAGCTCATCCACACCGGCGACGAGGTGGAAGTGGTCATCCTGGGTGTTGACGCTGACAAGAAGCGCATCAGCCTCGGCATGAAGCAGGTCCGTCCCAATCCCTGGGAACTCGTGGCCGAGAAGTACCCCGAAGGCACCATCCTTGAGGGCACCATCAAGAACATCACCGAGTTCGGCATGTTCATCGGCATCGAGGACGGCATCGACGGCCTCATCCACGTCTCCGACATTTCCTGGACCAAGAAGATCCGCCATCCCAGCGAGCTCTATCATGTGGGCGACGTGGTGCAGGCCAAGGTCCTCACCGTTGACCAGGAGAACGAGAAGTTCACCCTCGGCATCAAGCAGCTCGTGGAAGATCCCTGGAGCCATGTGCCTGCCACCTATCCCGTGGGCTGCACCGTGAAGGGCGTCATCACCAACATCACCGAGTTCGGCCTCTTCGTCGAGGTTGAGGAAGGCGTTGAAGGTCTGGTGCACGTTTCCGAGCTCGGCCTCGGCAAGAAGATCAAGACCCCGGCTGACGCCTTCAAGGAAGGCCAGGAAATCGAGGCCAAGGTCATCCACGTGAGCGCTGAGGAACGCCGTCTCGGCCTTTCCATCAAGCAGCTCCGCGGCCATGACGAGGAAAAGGGCAAGGAATACCACACCGGCCCCCAGGAAGCCGGCTCCCAGAATCTGGGCGACCTCCTGAAGCAGGCCGCCAGCTCTGAGGAAGAGAAGTAGTTTCTTCCCTCACCCCTGAAAACAGAAGAGGCGCGCCCCCGCGGGGACGCGCCTCTTTTCTTTCCGGAAGCACCCGGCTCAGTAGAGCTGGTAGCGGAACGAGGGGGCGGAACGGGAGGAGATCCTGTCCGCTATATCTCCGGCAATGCTGCCGAGAACGTCCGTGACCTGCTCTCTCCAGCTGTCCTGCCTCGGCATCTTCACGAGCGCGGTGTCAGCGGGCACGCCGGTCTTTTCGCTGAGACAGCCGAGCGCCTTCTCAAAACCGCCGATTTCGTCGATAAGACCGAGCTTCAGGGCCTGGCGGCCGGTAAAGGCCGCGCCCGTGGCCATGGCCTTCACCTTTTCCCTGTCGAGGTGGCGCCGGTCAGCCACGATCCCCACAAACTGGTCGCAGATCTCGGCCATGAACTTCTGCAGGTATTCCTTTTCCGCGTCCGTGGGGGCGCGCATGGGGTTGCCCGCCGCCTTGTCCGGACCCGTGGTGTACAGGAGATAGCCGATTCCGAGAGAGTCGAGCAGCTTCTCGTTGTGCAGGGACTGCATGATGACGCCGATGGATCCCGTCACCGTGCCTTCGCCCGCGAAGACCCGCTCTCCGGCCATACTGATCATGAGGCCGCCCGACGCGGCCATGCTGCCCATGGAAACCACCACGGGCTTCTCTTTCCCGAACTCCAGGAGCTCCTCATAGAAGACCTCGGAGACCGCCGCGCTCCCTCCGGGGGAGTCAACGCGCACGAGAATCCCCTTTATGCCGTCAGCGTGGCGCAGCCTGTGCAGCCAGGCCGTCTGTTTCGAAAGATCTTTTATCTCGCCCTTTATTTCCAGCAGGGCCACATGGGGACCATCCGGCAGGGCGTCGGAACCGGCGCCGGCGAGGGCAAAGCCCCCGGCGGCGATGAGCGCGAGCACGATCAGAAGAAGCCAGTGCCTGCGCCAGAAGGGTTTCTTCTTTTCCTGCAGGCTCTTCACGAAGGCCGCCAGGATGACCCGGCACTGCCGGCATTCCTCAGTTTCCGGGGACGTTTTCAAGTTCCCGGTATCCGGTGTAGTATTATCCATCCTCAGATTTCTCCTTCCTGTCACATGGGAAGGCATCCCCGGGGACGCCTTCTCTTCCAGAATTACGCCCAGCTTCCGGGGCGCGCAACAGCTCTCCCCGCCATCCGGACACAGAACATGGAAAACAGTCATATCAGGGCATCCCTGCTCGCCCGCGGACAGGTGCAGGGCGTGGGCTTCAGGCCCTTCGTCTACCGGCTCGCCGTCAGCCTCGGCCTCACGGGCAGCGTGGGCAACACGTCAGAAGGCGTGCGCATCGAAATCCAGGGGCCGCGCGGCGCCGTCGCGGCCTTCAGGGACAGGTTCCCGGCGGAGCTTCCGCCCCTCGCCCGTCTCACGGGCCTCTCCTTCCGCGAAATCCCCCTTCTTCCGGACGAGACCGGCTTCACCATAGCCCGGAGCACCGGGCACCGCGGCCACAGCGTGCTCATCAGCCCCGACGTGGGCGTCTGCGGAGACTGCCTCAGGGATATGCGCGACCCGGGAAACCGCCGCTACCGCTATCCCTTCACGAGCTGCACCAACTGCGGACCGCGCTACACCATCACGCGCTCCATTCCCTACGACCGCGCCACCACCTCCATGGCCTGCTTTCCCCTCTGCCCGGACTGCTCCCGCGAGTACACGGATCCGCTTGACCGCCGCTTCGACGCCCAGCCCATAGCCTGCCCGGCCTGCGGCCCGCGTCTCTGGTTTCTTTCCTGCCGGGACGGCGTCCTTCCTGAAGTCACCGCCTGCACGGAAGAAAACAGCAGGGATCCCATAGCCCGCGCCGTTGCCGCCCTCCTTGAGGGACGCATCGTTGCCCTGCGGGGGATAGGCGGCTTCCAGCTCGCCTGCGACGCCTCGGACGAAGCCGCGGTCAGCCTTCTCCGCCGGCGCAAGCACCGCCCGCACAAGGCCTTCGCCCTCATGGCCGCGGACACCGGCCACGCGGAGACCGCGGCCTTCATCAGCGGTGCCGAAGCGGCCCTTCTCACCTCACCGGCCCGCCCCGCCGTGGTTCTCGGGAAACGGAAGGGAGCCCCTCTCGCCCCTTCCGTCGCACCGGATACCGCCACGGTGGGCATTATGCTCCCCACCTCGCCCCTTCACGCCGTTCTCTTCGACCTGCTCGCCGAAGCCTGTTCCCAAAAGGGCCGTCCCGTACCCCTTCTCGTCATGACCTCGGGCAACGTGACAGGCGATCCCATCTGCCTCGGCAACCGCGAGGCCCTGCGCCGCCTCAGCGGCACGGCCGACGCCTTCCTCCTCCACGACCGCGATATCCTCTGCCGCGTGGACGACAGCGTGACCGCCCTCTTCCCGCGCACCGTCCCTGCTCCCCCGGCGGATATCCTCTACTTCCGCCGCGCCAGGGGCTACGTGCCCGCCCCCGTCAGCCTCAGCCACGCGGACGACACCCGTCCCGTCCTCGGCTGCGGCGCGGGCCTCAAGGCCACAGTCTGCATTACGCGCGGAGACAGTGCCTTCGTGGGCCAGCACACGGGTGATCTCGGAAACGCCGCTGCCGCAGGCTTCTACGAGGAAACGGCCCGCCACCTCATGGATCTGCTCGAGGTGGTCCCCGGCCTCATCGTGCGCGACCTGCACCCTGACTTCTTTTCCTCGCGCTTCGGGGAGGATCTCGCCGGGAAGCTCGGCGTCCCCTGCGTGGCGCTTCAGCACCACGCGGCTCACGCCGCCTCCGTTCTCGCTGAAAACAGCTATATGGCTCCGGCCCTGGCCCTGACCCTGGACGGCACGGGTCTCGGCACGGACGGCACAGTGTGGGGCGGCGAGCTCCTTTTTATGGATCCGGGCCAGCCCGCCTTTACGCGCGCCGGTTCCCTCTCGCCCTTTCCCCTGCCCGGCGGCGATCAGGCCACGCGCTTTCCCTGGCGCATCGCCCTTTCCCTCGATCTCGCCTCGCGCGGCGCTGATGCCGTACCCTTCTGGCGCGAAAGACAGGGTATGGCCGCGGACGCCGTGGCCGAAATGCTCGCGCGCCGCGTGAACTCCCCCCTCACGTCAAGCTGCGGCCGGCTCTTCGATGCCGTGTCCGCTCTCCTCGGCCTGTGCCAGGAGACAAGCTACGAGGGCCAGGCCGCCATACGCCTCGAGACAGCGGCCCTTGGCGCGCGAAGGACGTCCCTCCCGGGAAGGCTTCCGGACATCACGGCGGAGCAGGCCGGAGGCCGCCTGCAGATCTCCTCCGCCGCCCTCTTCCGGCGCGCGAAGGCTCTCTCTGACTCCGGCGCTGACACGGGCACCGCCGCTCTCGGCTTTCACCTCTCTCTCGCCGCCTCTTTCACGGACATGGCTGAGAAGGCGGCGCAGACCTACGGAACGCGCACCATCGCCCTCACGGGCGGCGTCATGCAGAACAGGATCATGGCGGGGGAGCTCGTGCGGCTCCTCTCGGAGCGGGGCTTCACCGTGCTCACGAACAGGGACGTGCCCGCCGGGGACGGGGGCCTGTCTCTCGGGCAGGCTGCCTGGGGCCGGTGGCTCCTTGAGACCGGAAAATACTGATTACTGAAACGTCGCGATGACGCGTCCCTTTCTGAGGCTGACGCGTCCGAGGGGCAGATCACGGTACCAGAGCGCGGCTTCCGTCACCTTCAGATCGCATGTCAGGCTGCGGCCGCCAAGGAGAGCGCGCACCTCGTCAACGCTTTCGAGAACCACGCGCGGTCCCTCTTCCGGCATGAGCGCGCGCAGCCTGCTGTCCGGCACAAAACCGCCGGCGCCGAAGCGCCCCAGCGGCGCTCCCTGCCAGACGAATCCTTCAGGAAGGAGGGGCTCAGCCTGGGCCGGCAGAAAGCGCAGCGTTCCCGAGAACGCGGCGCAGCGGCCGTCAGGGAGAAGTCCGGGATCGACGGTGGCCGAGGAGAGGGCCTCTGGCTCCACATCCTGTCCCGGGGAAGCGGCATGCCGGGCGCAGGGACGCTCTTTCCCCCTGCGGCCCCGTTTTCTGCTCTCCCTGTCCTCTCCGGTACCGCTTTTTTCCGGTTCCGGCTCTCCTGTTTTACGCAGCCTCGCCACGTAGAAGCCCTGGCTTCCGGATCGTTCCCCGTCAACGCGCAGAGTGCCTTCGCTCCCCTCACGGTCGTCCCAGTAAAAGCCGGGGAAGGGGGCGAGCGGCTCCCTGGTGAGCCCGAGACAGGCCTCGGCGTACTCAACCTGGCGTTCGTTTTCCCCGCTGTTGGTGGTGCAGGTGGAGTAGACAACCACGCCGCCGGGGGCAAGGAGTTCAGCAGCCCGGCGCAGGAGAAGCCGCTGCAGGCCGATGAGTGGTTTCACCTTGTCGTCGTGCCAGAGCGCCATGACCTTCGGATTTTTGACGGCTGTGCCCCATCCCGAACAGGGGGGATCCAGCTGGATGTACCTGAGGCTGCCCGGCGCGAGGGGAATATTCTGCCCCTCATAGGAACAGGTGCCGGCCTGCAGAAAATTGCAGACCCTGAGGTTCTGGCGCAGGGTGAACAGGCGGGAATGCGATACCTCGTTGGCCAGCACGAAACCGCCGGGGGCCCCGAGCTGGGCCAGAAACCCTGTCTTGCTCCCCGGGCTCGCGCACATGTCGAGCACGGCCGCGCCCTTCTCCGGCGCCAGCGCCAGGGGCGGGAGCATGGACGACCTGTCCTGAATATAAATGAGGCCGAAAAACGCGGCGAGCGAGGATCCGAGGGGCCGCGGCTCGGCTGTGAGGCGCCGGCAGCAGGCCGAAAAAGGCTCGGGTTCGAAGCGGAAGCCTTCTTCCTCAAGGAGGGCAGCCACGCCGGACTGCGCCGGCTCCGGAACGGTAATCCTGAAAGAACGGAGGGGTGCCTCATGGGCGGTATTCGTGTTCTGCATGCCCCCTCCTTACAGGCAAAAAGCCCTGGTCCGCAAGTCCGCGGGCGCTCCGCGGAGATTGCAGGAGACAGAAAGTAAGGGTATTGTTCGGCGATTGCGCCGCTCAGGCACCCCGTTTGCAAAGCGGTCCGCGCGGCGCCGGCATAGTTCCTCTCCCCGCCGTTTCCAGACCGCCTTTCCGCGGACCGGAACGCAGGAGCGGAGCTCCCTTTTTCAAGGAGATATTCAATGAAAAAAATGAGTCTTGTGCCCGCCCTCTGCTGCGTCCTGGGCCTCGTCCTCGCCTCTGCCGCATGGGCGGCGCCCTCCGGCCGTTCCGACATCATCATGAACGAAACCGGCAGCCAGACACAGAAGGACGTCTACCTGAACCCGCAGTTCCGCTATCAGGGCGCGGGCACCGGCGACGGCTCCAGACTGCGTACCCAGCGCCTCAGCGAGCAGATGAACGGCATGGCTGTTGGTGACTTCAATGGCGACGGCAAGAACGAAATCGCCATCATGACGCCCCATGACATCGTCATCTACGTCTGGCAGGGCAAGAATTCCCGCATGACGGAACTCGGCCGCCGCAAGGTTCTGGCCAATAATACGAACTTCTCCCTGCGCACCATGGACATCAACCGCGACGGCGCCCAGGATCTGATCATCACCACCTATGAAGACGAGGAATGCCGCCCGTCCAGCTTCTTCTTCAGCTTCAAGGGCAACCGCTTCACCGAGCTCGCCCGCCGCTGCCCCTACTTCGTCAGCGTGGCGAAGATTCCCCCGTATTTCACCCCCGCCCTCGTGGGACAGGGATTTGACACCGTGCGCCTCTTCGCTCCCGGCGTGCGCGTGATGGAGCGCAGCGGCGACAGCTACGTCCTCGGCCAGCGCCTTGACCTCCCCAAGGGAACCACCTGCTACAACTTCAACTGGATCCCGGCCGGCAGGGAAAGCAAGATGCCCCAGCTCGTCGTCCTTCAGGAAGACGAACGCATCAAGCTCTACCAGGGCACCAATAACTCGCTTATCCACACCACCATGGAGCGCTACTCCGGCTCCGCCGTGGGCATCGACCATTACAAGTCCATGCCCGGCCTCGGCGTTGACAGAACCTATCAGCTCCCCGGCAAGTATTACTGCCCCATGAATCTCATCACGGCTGACATCGGCCACACCGGCGAACCCGTCCTGCTCGTCAACAAGCCCGTGTCCACCGCTTCCCAGCTCTTCGACCGCTACCGCTACTTCCCCCAGGGCGAAATCCACGCCCTGTTCTGGGACGGCGTGGGCCTCTCCCTCAAGTGGAAGACCCGCCGCATCCGCGGTTCCGTGGCCGCCCTCGATCTGGCCGACGTCAATAACGACGGCACCCTCGACCTCGTCGTGGGCCTCAACACCTCACCGGATCTCGGCATCGGCAGCCGGCAGTCCATGGTGACCGCGTATCCCCTGGATATGTCCGCCACCAACCCGAAGACGCCTGCCGACCTGAGCGACTTCGAAGTCAGCCCCAACTAGTCCTGCAGGCCTCCCCCCGGCGGGGGAGGCCTTCTGCTTTTTTCCAAGGAGGAAAACCGTGCGCATTCTCGTAATCGGTTCCGGCGGCAGGGAGCACGCCCTGGTATGGAAAATCCGCCAGAGCCCGCTCTGCACCGATCTCATCGTCACACCCGGCAACGGCGGCACGCAGCTTGACGGCGTGCGCAGCGCCGACGTGAAGCCCGACGACATTCTGGGCCTTCTGAAGCTCGCCAGAGAGGAAAAGGTCGACCTGGTCGTCCCCGGGCCCGAGCTTCCCCTCGTGCTTGGCATCACCGACGCCATGAACGTGGCCGGCATCCCCTGCTTCGGCCCTGACCGCTACTGCGCCCAGCTCGAGGGCAGCAAATATTTCGCCAAGGATCTCATGAAGAAGGCCGGCGTGCCCACTGCCGAATGCGCCGTGTTCAACGACGCGGAGTCGGCCCATGCCTTTGTCGCGCACCGCGGCGCCCCTCTGGTCATCAAGGCTGACGGTCTCGCCGCCGGCAAGGGCGTCGTCGTGGCCCGTACCACGGAAGAGGCCCTGCAGGCCGTGGACGCCATCATGAAAGATCACGTCTTCGGCGATGCCGGACGCCAGGTCGTTATTGAAGAATGCCTCGAAGGCGAGGAAGTTTCCCTCCTCTGCCTCTGCGACGGCCTCTCCGCCGTGCCCCTGCCCTCAGCCCAGGACCACAAGGCCGCCTATGACGGCGACAAAGGCCCCAATACCGGCGGCATGGGCGCCTACAGCCCTGCCCCCATCCTGCCCGACAGCGAACTTGAAAAGATGACCGATCTCGTCATTCGCCCCGTCATTAAGCACCTCGCCGGCGAAAACCATCCCTTTGTGGGCGTGCTCTACGCCGGCCTCATGATGACAAAGGACGGCCCGAAGGTCCTCGAGTACAACGTCCGCTTCGGCGATCCCGAATGCCAGCCCCTGCTCATGCGCCTCGACGGCGACCTCGTCAAAATCATGCTGGCCTGCACCCGCGGCAACCTGGATCCCTCTCTCGTGACCTTCACTCCAAAGTCCGCCCTGGGCGTGGTCGTGGCGGCCGAAGGCTATCCCGGAAGCTACGACAGGGGCATGCCCATCACCGGCCTTAAGGAGGCCGAGTCCGAAGACGGCGTCAAAGTCTTCCACAGCGGCACGAAGTTCAGAGACGGCCAGGTGCTCTCGGACGGCGGCCGCGTGCTCTGCGTCACCGCCCTCGGCGACGGCCTTAAGGACGCGCAGGACAGGGCCTACAGGGCCGTGAACCGCATCACCATGCCGAAGAGTTTCCACCGCACGGATATCGGCATGAAGGGTATCCGCCATCTTGAAGGCAAATAGGAGGTATCCATGGCTTCCGTCTGCATTATCATGGGGTCGAAATCCGATGAGGAAAAAGTCGCCCCCTGCGCCGAGATCCTGAAAAAGCTCGGCATCGGCTTCTTCATGACTGTCTCCTCCGCCCACCGCACCCCGGAAAGAACCGAGACGATTGTCCGCGAGCAGGAGGCCTCCGGCTGCAGGGTCTTCATCTGCGCGGCCGGCATGGCTGCCCACCTCGCCGGCGCCGTTGCCGCCCGCACCACTCTCCCGGTCATCGGTATCCCGATTTCCGGCACTGCCTTCGGCGGCATGGACAGCCTGCTCTCCACCGTCCAGATGCCTCCGGGATTCCCGGTGGCCACCGTGGCCTGCGACAAGGCCGGCGCGCGCAACGCGGCCTGGCTCGCTGCCCAGATCCTGGCCCTCGGCGACAGCGCCCTGCGTGACCGTATCGAGGCCGAACGCGCCAGAATGCGCGAGGGTGTCGAGGAAGCGGCTGCCGCTGTCCAGGAAAAATACAACGCCTAAAATGAAAAAGCCCCGGTTTCCCGGGGCTTTTTTCGTCCCCTCCTTTCGGGGGAATTCGCAAAAGAAAAGGCCCGCGTCTTTCAACGCGGGCCTCTTTTAGTCTGGTGGAGCTGGACAGAATTGAACTGACGACCTCTTGAATGCCATTCAAGCGCTCTCCCAACTGAGCTACAACCCCGTTGATGTGCGTTGTCTACGCCATCTCCGAAGAGATGTCAACAGTTTTCTCAGGCTTCGTCAGCAAGTTCCGCGAGAACCTCGCCCATTTCCGTGAGCGCCTTCTTCAGGGCGTCGTCGGACACGGCGTAGGACAGGCGGATGCAGTTGTCATTGCCGAAGGCCACGCCGGGCGTGGTGGCGATGTGCAGCCTTTCCAGCAGATACCTGGAGAGTTCCAGGGAATTGTGCACTTTCCCGCCAAAGCACTTGTGCACGTCGATGAAGAGGTAGAACGCGCCGTCGGGATGCGGGCAGACCGCGAATTTCCACGTGTCAATGATGGACAGGGCCATGTTGCGGCGGCGGCTGAAAGCCTCACGCATTTCCCGCACGCAGTCCATGGGACCGGTCAGGGCGGCCAGGGCGGCCTTCTGCGCTATGGAACAGATATTGGACGTGCTCTGTCCCTGCAGGGTGGAGCACTTCTTTATAATCTCCTCATGCGCCACGAGGAAGCCGACGCGCCAGCCCGTCATGGCGAAACTCTTCGAGAGGCCGCAGAGTATGCTCACCTGCTCCGGATACTTCGCGAAATAGGGGCTCGCGCTGGCCATCTCGGCCGGAGCGAACACGAGCTGATCGTACACTTCATCCGAAAAGACGTTCAGCCCGGCGCCGATCACCACGTCCATGATCCCTTCCAGTTCAGAGGCCGAGTACACGGCGCCCGTGGGATTGCAGGGCGAGTTCAGGATGAAGAGTTTCGTCTTCGGGGTGATGGCCTTCCTGATTTTATCGGGCGTCACCTTGAAGCCGTCCTCAGGCCCCGCCTCCACATAAACCGGCACGCCGCCCGCCAGCTCGACGATGGCGGGATAGCTCACCCAGTAAGGGGCGGGAATGATGACCTCGTCCCCCGGGTTCACCGTGCACATGATATAGTTGTACAGAGCCTGCTTGCCGCCGTTGCTGATGATGACGTTCTCCGGCCTGATGGTCAGATCGTACTGGTTGCTGTAGTACCCGCAGACGGCCTTCCTCAGCTCCCTGATGCCCGGCACCGCCGTATACCGGCAGAAATTACTGTCTATGGCCGCTTTGGCCGCTTCACAGATATGCTTCGGCGTGGGAAAATCCGGTTCACCCACGGCGAGGCTCGTCACCATAACGCCCTGCTCTTTGAGCTCCAGGGCCTTGGCGTTCATGGCCAGGGTAAGCGAAGGCTTGATGGATTTGATTCTGTCAGAAATCTGCATTGCTGCTCTCCTCTCTTTACATCATACCAATTTTTTCTTGCTACCACCTGCAAACGGCCTTGTAAATGCAACACGACATCCTTCTCCCTTTCTCCGGCGGCTGCCTCACCGGCCGCTTCCTCGAACGGCACAGGCGCTTCAGCGTGGCCCTTGGCACAGAGCATGGCCGCGTCTGGATCCACAGCAACAATACAGGATCCATGCTCGGCCTCACCCGCCCCGGCGCCCTCGTCCTCGCCTCGAAGTCCCCCAACCCCAACCGGAAGCTCCCCTATACCCAGGAGGCCGTGCGCTGCGGCGACCCTCCCGGCGGAGGATCCGGCTTCTGGGCCGGTGTGAATACCTCAGTTCCCAACCGGATGATTGAGGCTGCCTTCCTCGCCCGCAGGCTCGGCTTCGCCAAAGGCTACACCGCCATCCGGCGCGAGGTCCGCCGGGGTGAGAGCCGGCTGGACGCCCTTCTTACCGGTCCTTCCCTCCCGCCCCTGTGGGTCGAGTGCAAGAACGTCACGCTCGTGGAAGACGGCATGGCCTGCTTCCCCGACGCGGCCACGGTCCGCGGGCAGAAGCATCTCCGGGAACTCATGGACATCGTCTCCTCCGGAGAACGCGGCGCCATGTTCTACCTCGTGCAGCGTCCGGACGGCCGCTGCTTCGGCCCCGCCGCCTTCATCGATCCCGCCTACGCTGCCCTCTTCTGGCAGGCCCTGCGCGCGGGCGTGGAAATCTATCCTTACGAAGGCTGCCTCACAGAGGCCGGCATCGGACTCGGACGCCTGCTCCCCCTCGCGAAGCCTGACTGCCCGGACGTGTCGGCTGACTTCCCGGATATGACGGACAGCCGGCGGATCTGACACAGCGCAGGCAGCCGCGGACTCACGGCATGGGGACACCGCTCAGGAAAGCCGTGGATGGGCACGGTCAGGGGCCCCCGCATGAAGGCAGAAACCGGAAGAGGACACGGACAGAAGGTCTCCGCATGAAGGCAGAAGCCGGAAGAGGACACGGACAGAGGGTCTCCGCATGAAGGCAGAAGCCCCGACCCTTTGCCGGTTCCGGATAAGGCCGCTCTTCTTGTCAGCTCCGCTTTTTTGGACTACCCATATTTTCTGTTGATCCCGCCATCTGGCGCACACTTTAAAGCATGGAGGACGGCACAGCCCCCGGGTCAGCCGGGAGAAGCCGGATTTTTGTATGACACGCCGCTTTATTCCTTCTTACACTGACGAAGAGCTCTTCAAAATCCAGACTGAAGGCCTGCGCTGGACCATGCATCAGGCTGAAAAATCTCCCCAGTACAGAGAAATCTTCAGGAAGGCCGGCGTCTGCGCCGACGATATCCGTTCGCTCGACGATCTGCCGAAGCTTCCGACCATCGACGCAGACGATCTGCGCAGGGGGTATCCCCTTCCCCTTCTCTGCGTGCCCGATAAGGACGTTGTGCGTATCCACGCCTCCAGCGGCACTACCGGCAAGAGGAAGATCCTGGCCTATACCGCCAAAGACGTCAGCATGTTCTACGATCAGATGGCCCGCTGCTTCGAAATGGCCGGCCTGACCCCCCAGGACAGGGTCCAGATGGCCGTGGGCTACGGTCTGTGGACCGCCGGCGCTGGATTCCAGGGCGGCTGCGAGAGGTTCGGGGCCATGACCATTCCCGTCGGCCCCGGCAACCTGCAGATCCATCTGCAGCTCCTCCAGGACATGGGCGCCACCTGCTTCTGCGCCACCGCTTCCATGGCTCTCCTCATGGCCGAGGAAGTGGATCGCGCCGGCATCCGGGACAAAATCAAATTACGCAAGGTCATCTGCGGCTCCGAGGCCCGCAGCGAAAAAATGCGCCTTGCCATTGAGTCCAAGCTCGGGCTGGAAGCCAGCTACGATATCGGCGGCATGACCGAAATGTACGGCCCCGGCACCGCCATCGACTGCGAATGCCATAACGGCCTGCATTACTGGGCCGACCGCTTCATTATCGAAGTCTGCGATCCCAAAACGCTGAAACGCCTGCCCGACGGCGAGGTCGGCGAAATGGTCGTCACCACGCTCTGCAAGGAAGCTGTCCCGCTCGTCCGCTACCGTACCCATGACCTCGCCAGCATCGTTCCCGGAAAGTGCGACTGCGGCCTGAATTTCCCCCGCCACAGCACCATCCTCGGCCGCTCCGATGACATGATCATCTTCAGGGGCGTCAATATCTATCCCGGCCAGATCATGGACGTCATCAGCCACTACGAGGAACTCGGCGGCGAATACCAGATCCAGCTCACCCGCGACGAGGAATCCAAGGATCACATGCTCCTCACCGTTGAACGCGAGAAAGGCTACACGAACGGCATCGACGAGGGCCTTAAGGCCAGACTCGCCGATGAACTTCACAAGGCTCTCTTCGCCAGAGTCGACGTCGCTGTCACAGATCCCGGCAAGCTGCCCAGAACCTTCAGCAAGTCCAAGCGCGTGGTGGATCAGCGCTGATGGCCCGCCAGGATCATCCTTCTCCCCTTTCGCCCGCGCGCCGCGCTTTCCGGGAAGCTCCTTCCCTGCCCCGCACTGCCGGTCCGGCCCGCGGGGGAAAAAAGAAGCCCGTCCTCCGCGGCCTCGGGCACGGACGCCGGAACCGGGGCTTTATGCCCGATGAGCCCGCTCAGGGTTCCTGGAACCTTGATCCCGCGGCCCTGCCCCAGGACGGTTTCACGGTACAGGTGGCCCCCCGCGGCTTCCTCACGCCCCTTCTCGAAGAACTCGGCGACAGGACTATCACCGTCATGGGGCGGCTTGTGCTCACGCGCGGCCAGGGAAAAGCTCACTGGGCTCAGACAGCCTGGCTCGCCCCCCGCTGGATCCCTGTCACGTCCATCCGCGACGCCGCGCGCAAGCTGCGCGATATCCAGCGCAACTGGCGCGCCCACTGCCATGATCAGGACGGATGCAACCGCAGGATGGCGCTCATCGAAGAGGAACTCCCTCATGTGTCCTGCCGGCCGCTGACCTTCGGAGACCCCGCCCCCACAGCGCCACTCGGCGCCTTTACGCTCTGGACCAAGGATCTGCTCCTGGCCTCGCCCGTCACCACCTCCCCCTTCCCCGATGGCGAGGTACCGTTCGTCGAGGATAAGGTAGGCCCGCCTGGGCGCGCCTATCTCAAGCTGTGGGAGAGCTTTACTATCCTCGGTCAGAAACCCCGTCCTGGCGATCTGTGCCTGGATCTCGGCGCCGCCCCCGGCAGCTGGTCCTGGGTTCTCGGAGGCATGGGCTGCCGCGTGTTCAGCATCGACAAGGCTCCACTCGCCGATGCTGTGGCTGCAATGCCGACCGTCAATCACTGTCTGGGGAGCGGATTCGGCTTGGATCCGTCTGTCGCCGGCTCTGTTGACTGGCTTTTTTCCGATATGATCTGCTACCCGTCCCGCCTGCTCACGCTCGTCAGGCAGTGGATCGACAAAAAGGCCATGACCCACGCCCTGTGCACGCTCAAGTTTCAGGCGGAGACAGATCACGAGACGGCAAGAGCTTTCGCTGCCATCCCCGGTTCCTGGCTCGGCCACCTCTCCTGCAATAAACACGAGCTCACGTGGTTCTGGACAGCACCGGAAGCATAGCTTGACTTTTCCTCAAGATAGGATATTTTTTAAAAATCATCGCGGGGTGGAGCAGCTCGGTAGCTCGTCGGGCTCATAACCCGAAGGTCATAGGTTCAAATCCTTTCCCCGCAACCAGTAAAAATTGATCCCCTGTGAAGATTTCCTTCACAGGGGATTTTTCTTGTATGAGCGCAGAAACTCTGTACTCGCACTTCACGGATTTGACGCACACCCCACGTATGTGGGGAAGACAAAGTGCCTTTACGGGCAATATTGTATGCACCAGAAACACCCCCACGAACGTGGGGAAGACGGCCCATGACGCAGCAGAGGGCAGGCACAATCAGAAACACCCTCACACACGTGGGGAAGACGAAATTCGAGTGCATCCGCCGTATTAGGGGTTACCTTGTCGGCACCCTGGACCGTTTCAACGACGCGAAGCGCGCCGAGGAAGCGGACCGCGTGAAGCATATGTAAAGGAAAAGGCCCCGGTGACACGGGGTCTTTCTGTTTTACTGCATGCTCAGTGTGATGTAGTCCACCAGAACCTTGCGGAATAGCGCTGAAGGGGTCATGCCTGCCTGATCCGCGAGCTCCTTCAGAGCCGCGTAGGTCTGCGGCGGAAGCCGGAGTGTCACCATGTGGCAGGGGACGGGCTTCCTGCCGCTCCCTTCGCGGCGGCCTCCGGCGTGAGAAGTGCTGTTAGTCATCTTCTTCTTCCTTTCTGGCCGCGTTCCTGGCTGTGACACTGGCGATGATCTGCTCCACACAGCCGTTCTGTATGCTGTCCAGCAGGTCTTGGTAATCTTCTTCGCTCTCAAAAGCCCGGCAGTCGTCCTCATCGTCGTTGACTTCCGCCAGCTCGTGTGCGGCGCAGGCCGCATCCCCTACGATGTCCTTCTCCGCGTCGGTGAGGTAATCGGGCATGGGGTACCCACGCCAGAAGTGGTTGTCGATGTCGACGCTGATGCGCTGTTCAATGGTCATAGACATGGTTTTCTCCTTTTAAGGGGCCCCGCAGAGCCCCGCTTGTGCGGAAACACTCCCACGCACGGTAGGGAAGACGATTTTTGATAGTAATCATTTTTTATTCCTTTAGAAACACCCCCACGCACGTGGGGAAGACCGGCTACGGTATACTCCGTGCCGTCAAGAGACGGAAACACCCCCACGCACGTGGGGAAGACACGTACTCAGCCGCCAGAGCATCATAGGCCGCAGAAACACCCCCACGCACGTGGGGAAGACCCGCCCGACCTCATCGACGACGAGAAGAGCTGGGAAACACCCCCACGCACGTGGGGAAGACCCAGAACCATCAATAGAAAAACATCCGGAGCCGGAAACACCCCCACGCACGTGGGGAAGACTCGGAAGACGGATATGTGGGTATCACAGACAGAGAAACACCCCCACGCACGTGGGGAAGACTCCTGGAGCTGTCCGGATACTACAGCCATAATGGAAACACCCCCACGCACGTGGGGAAGACCCTTCCGCGACGTTTATCCCGCTGATGGAAGTGGAAACACCCCCACGCACGTGGGGAAGACACCACAAAGCGTTGCCAGGCGTAGATAGAGTTGGAAACACCCCCACGCACGTGGGGAAGACGCAGTCGTGCATCCATAGCTCTTTCTATCCCTAGAAACACCCCCACGCACGTGGGGAAGACGCTATGCCGCCCAATCTGAAAATCCTTGCAGGAGAAACACCCCCACGCACGTGGGGAAGACATGACTATGCCGAAATCATCAAGCAGTACAAGAGAAACACCCCCACGCACGTGGGGAAGACTAGAAGTCCTCGTAGTACTCTACGACCGGATTAGAAACACCCCCACGCACGTGGGGAAGACAACTATGGCATAGCGGCCTCCAGTGGCTAAGGGGAAACACCCCCACGCACGTGGGGAAGACTCGATCTCTTCGGTAACGGGCACGCAAGAATCGGAAACACCCCCACGCACGTGGGGAAGACCACCCCGGAAAGAACCGAGACGATTGTCCGCGAGAAACACCCCCACGCACGTGGGGAAGACACTTGGAATTTATTAGCTTTTTTCCTTCTTACTTTCAATAAAGAGCTAGGCCGACATCTTAATCAAAAGCTGAAAATTTTTCCTTTTGGTAGGAACACCGGCCTGCAAGCAAAAAAGTCCAACTCGTCAGTAGATGAGTCTCTCTCACCCCAATGTACGTGGCTCTGACAGATTGGAAGAGGCAAAAGGTTGACGGTGGCAACCATGATTATTATAAAAATCTTTTTATATGTTAACAATTTTTTATTAATATAGTCCTAACTGACTATTACTGTGTCTGGAGACATTCAGAGTTAATCAACCGCTCCAGAGCTCCGGTTAAGCGAGCACTTCGTTACCTATCATCCGTGAATATTACGCGGCGCTACTGCTGATTATTCCGCACGTTTAGATCACCTCTGTCAAGCGAGCGCTCAATGGACCCACTAAACGATCGCTTATTGGACCCACCTCACCAGCCCCTCGAGGTAGAGTCCAGAAAAGTGATTATTCCGCACGTTCAGATCACCTCGTCCGGCGTTCAGAGCACCCTGTCCGCGCTTGAGAGCATTTGAACCTGTCCGCGGTTCAGAGCACCGGGGCCGCACTTCAGAGCATCTGTTGGGATCCTTTCGTAGAATGAAGTCAGGGAGCAATTCCGCTCCGAATTCAACGAAAGGAGGCCGATTATGGCCAATGTAAAGATCCACGTGAAGCTAATCCTTAAGCTTCGGGATGTGGGCATGTCCAGACAGGAGATCGCATCCACACGGCATATTTCAAGGAACTCTGTCAGCGAGGTTTTCCGCATCGCCGACGAAAAAGGGATCCATTATGCAGATGTGCGGAACCTCGGAGAAAATGAGGTGTACCGCATCATCTATCCGGATAAACATCAGGACGAGGTGATGTTCGAGGCCCCTGACTACGAATACATTCACAAAGAACTGAAGAAACCCGGTGTCACGCTGAAGCTCCTTCACGATGAGTACGTAGAAAAATGCACTGCCCGGGGAACAATCCCCATGGGAAAGACAAAGTTCAACGAAGGCTACGCCGAATACATGCTCCAGAACAACCTGACGGGCAGGATCAGCCATAAACCTGGAGAACGCTGCGAAGTTGACTGGTCCGGCACCGACATGCACTACATCGATACTCAGACCGGCGAACTGATCAAAGTTCATCTCTTTGTAGCAACGCTTCCGTACAGTCAGTATTCTTACGTGGAACCCTGCCTGAAAATGGACTCGTTTCTGCGCTGTCACGTCCACATGTATGAATACTTTGGCGGTGTCCCGACAAGGACGGTCTGCGACAATCTGAAAACAGGCGTCGTGTCTCATCCGAAGGAAGGAGACATCATCCTTACAGCCGATTACGAAGCGCTCGGTGAGCACTATATGACTGCAATTATGCCGGCGCGCGTGAGGAAGCCGAAGGATAAGCCATCGGTCGAAGGCACCGTTGGCAAGATCGCCACAGCAGTCATCGCGAAGCTCAGGAACAGTGAATTTACTTCACTCGCCTCTTTAAAATCCGCCGTCCGTGAGAAACTGGACGCTTTCAACAGAGCAGACTTCCAGAAGCGTGATTACAGCCGTTATCAGGTCTGGAACGAGGAAGAAAAATCGTATCTGCGGCCGCTTCCGGCACTTCCCTATGAGATCTCCAGGTGGGAGTATGGCAGGAGCGTGAACATCGATTTCCATGTGGTATATAAGAAGAACCGCTATTCCTGCCCGTATCAGTATGTCGGAAAGAAAGTGGATCTTCGGCTCTCGAATTCCCTTCTTGAAATTTATTACAAGGGGGAGCGGATTTCGACACACAGCCGGTTTCCGGAGTACGTGCACAACCGTTATTCAACGCATCCGGAAGACATGCCGCCGGCATTCCGCGGGATCGTGGAATGGGATCAGGATCGAATCACTTCCTGGGCAAGTTCGATCGGGAAATCGACACGGATCGTGATTGATCGCGTTTTCGAAGGAGCGCGCGTAAAAGAACAGGGCTATAATCCCAGTCTTGCTATCCTGCGCCTCAGTAAAACGTATTCAGATGGCCGTCTGGAAAACGCCTGTGAATTAGCACTCAGCAGAGGGATCAAATCGCCCCGTTATCATCATCTTAGTGCCATCCTGAAAGCTAATCAAGACGAGCAATACCAGGAGGAGAAGGAAACAAAAGAACCGCTGAAAGATAGCAGCCTCGGTTATCTCCGCGGAGCGGATTACTACCGCAGGAGGGGTGACAGCCATGCTGAATGATGAGACAAAGCGCAAACTGCGGCTTATGAATATCGGCGAGTTCATTAGCGCCGTCGATCTCCAGGAAGACGATCCGCAGCTTCTGGCTCTTCCGTTCAGCGAGCGGTTCCAGATGGCGGTTGATCACGTCTACCAGGATAAATACAACATGAAGTCGGAACGGCTGATCAAACAGGCGAAGCTTCGCTTTCCGGCGGCAGACATCCACGACATCTATTACGGAGAGAAACGTCGGCTGAACCGGAATCTGATGGGTGAGATCGCCACATGCCAGTACGTAGAGAAGAGCACGAGCCTGATCTTCCAGGGCTTCAGCAGCACCGGAAAAACGTGGCTCGGATGCGCGTACGCGAAGGAAGCCTGCCGGCATCATAATCGGACGCGCTACATCCGCCTTCCAGATCTGCTCTCTGAGTTTCATGAGAAGAAACTGGGGAAAGGCGGAAAGGAAAAACTGCTGGGTAAATATGCGGCTTACAAGGTGCTTGTCATTGATGAGTGGCTCATCAGCGATCTGACGGCAGAAGACATCGATTTTCTGTTTGAATTGTCGGAGCTTCGCTACGACAGCACATCAACGATCTTCTGCACGCTGTACAAGCAGGAAGACTGGCTTATGCGGCTCGGCGGCGGAGCCCGCGCGGAGTCGATTATCGAACGGTACAGCCACAATGTCATCCGGATAGAGATCGGCGACGAAAATATGCGGGATATCTTCGGAAGCAGAAATACGACAAAATAAAAAGAGTGCTCTGAACTCCGTTCAGGGCTGCTCTAAACTGCGGTCAGCATGCGCTGAACGCGCTTCAGCGCATGCTCCGATCGCGCGGAATAATCACTCACCAGCCCTGGGGCTGGTGAGGTGGGTTCAATAAGCGATCGTTTGAGGGGCTATTGAGCGATCGCTTGACAGTCGGTTTTTGGGGTTGTTTTTTTATAGGAAAAAAGTAATAAATTTTGATACAGAGTAATCATTTTATACCTTTGGTGCTGAAGAGACGGGAACCCTTTGTTGAATTTAAATAAAATTATTGACATTATGAACGTTTATAATATTTTGTGGTCGTCCCCAATCACATCCTGCCCTGCTTTTTGCCGCGGGCCGTTTCCGAGGTACGAAAAGGAGGGCGAGGCTTGACGTGTACGATGCCGCTGAGCCGGCGCATCGGGGCTTTGTCTTTTTGATCCTGTAACAGATCTCTGCTGCCGGCGGCGCGGATCCCTGTACACTCCCGAGGCTCTCTTTGTGTCCTATGCTGGCAATGGGCACGGCGCGCGTTCAGACAGCCTTGGCCCTCTGTCTGGTAGGCCGGACATGCAATGGAGAAACACCTTGGAGCGCGGAATGGGGAGCTGCCTGGAGTCTACTCTCGGGCATTTATGGACTGCGCGTGCTGCCCAGGCGGATGTCCAGTCCCGTAGACATATCGGAGCCCCACTGCGGTCAATGTGACAGCGTAGCTTGCTTCCCGTCGGTGTTAAAACTGCCGAATGCTGCGCAGGGGCAGACTAAGAGCTTGGCATTCCGGGCATTTCTCCTTCTTGAAACTGCTCAGGAGCTTCCGCGTGGATAGAGCTGCACCGGTGATGCCGCTTGGAGTATTTCTCCGAAGTTTGTCGAACGGGTGTTGCTGGCATCAGCAGACTGGCCTTTTTCATTCAATTCTGACAGATGCCCAACCCGTTATCGAACCCGGCCGGATATCTCTGGCTGACTCAGGCGCTGGTGGGGCATTAAAAATTCTGAAGTGGGATCAGATCCCACAGAAAGGAAGGTGACAATCATGTCGTCATACAGCAAAGAACTCCGCGACGCCGTGCTGCGCCGCGTGCTTCCTCCACAGCATGACTCCATCAGCAAGGTGGCAGCAGAGGAAGGTATCTCCGGACAGACAATCCGCAACTGGATCAGTAAGGCCAGGGAGGCCGTCAGCACTGCCGCGGACGTTAGCACGCAGTCCGAAAAGTGGAGCTCTCAGGACAAGTATCTCATCGTCGTTGAAACAGCCGGTATGACCGACACGGAGCTCGCGGAGTATGCCGGTAAGAAAGGGCTCTGCGCCGATGAGATCAGTGCCTGGCGGAAAGTCTGCATGAACGCCAACGGTGGCTCCGCCAGTGAGACTGCCCGTCTGCAGCGCGAAAACAGGGAACTTGAACGCAAACTGCGCAGTACGGAAAGAGAGCTTGCCCGCAAGGAGAAAGTGCTCGCTGAAGTAGCGGCGCTCCTGGTGCTGGGAAAAAAAGCCGGCGCAGTCTGGGGGGACCAGGAGGCCGAATGATCAGCGCCCCGGACTGCGAAGAACCTTTTCAGCTGATTAACGAACCCGTGCCGGTGACGCGGGGCACGTCCGGGCAGGAGCCTCATACCGGATCGGAGATCGGACAGGCCCCCGAAGGGGGCGATCCTGCCGGGAGTATGCCCTGGTAGCTCACAGGTCCGGAACACGACTATGTTTTTCAGTGGGTCTTCCCCGGCGATAGTGAGGCCACCCCTGAAAAAATAATAAAATCAATGTGTTGATGACCTTTCGTGAGTCGTGTAAAATATGGCTCCGGCGAGGTCACGGAATCCTGGGAGGAGGGAGGCTCACAGAGCCAGGCTGGCGGAATCCCGTCAGATAGAGATTTGCCGCGTGCCTGCCGTTTTTTTGCCTTTCCCGCCCTCATGGCGGACGGCAGTGGGCCTTCCTCGTTTCCCTGTCTGGTTTCGCTGTTTTAGGATTTTCTGTCATACTTTCGTAACAATTTTATTCCACTATACGCCGCGATAATGGAAGCGGGACTGCTTCCGGAAGCCTGCCCCGCCCAGGGTCACAGAAGATCTGACGCAGCTTTCAGTGCGCCGCGCCGGGTTAACTCACCACTAAGCCAGGAGGCTGGTATGAAGGAAGAGGAAGAAACGAAGACATGCGCGGCGGAGATCCAGAAAAGTGAAGCAGGGGATACGGCAGGGCTTGAAAGCTGCACCCCTGAACAGATTCAGGATCTTGACTGCCCGTCACTGTTCCTCAACCGTGAGCTCAACTGGCTGGAATTCAACGGGAGGGTGCTGGAGTGCGCCCTTGATGACGAGGCTCCTCTCCTGGAGCAGCTGAAGTTTCTGACCATTTTCTATACGAACCTGGATGAGTTCTTCATGGTCCGTGTGGCCAACGTGTTCCGTCTCTACCGCAGCGGCAGCCAGCCCACGGGCGATGACAAGATGAGCGCGGCCAGACAGCTCGCTGAAATCCGGCGCAGGGTCATGCACATGACTTCCATCGCCCAGGAACACTGGCGTAAAAAGCTCAGCGGCAAACTGCGCGACAAGGGCATCTCCATTGTTCATTTCAATGAGCTGAGCGAGAAACAGCGCCGTTTCCTGTCCACGTATTTCAATAACGAAATTTATCCGACGCTGACTCCTCAGGCCATCGATCCCACACATCCGTTCCCGACTATTTCGAACGTCAGTCTGAACTTCATTATCCAGCTCCGCGATGAGAAAGGCGAAGTGAAGTTCGCACGCCTGCGCTGCCCCGGCAATGTCCCGCGTATCATTTTCGTGCCCAAATCGCAGGAAAAAAGCTGCGATCTTCTTGGCCTGTCCTCGAGCACAAAGGACTCAGATATTCTGCTTGTGGAAGAGCTGGTGCAGGAATATCTGCCGTCTCTGTTCCCAGGGTACACCATCGAGAACGTGGGACTCTTCCGCATTACCCGCAATACGGACCTGGAAATTGAAGAGGATGAAGCCGATGATCTGCTCGAAGCCGTGAAGGATCTCGTGGATCAGCGCCGTTTCGGCGACGTGATTCGCCTCGAGACGGCCCACGGCATGCCTGCCGAGCTTTCCGAATTCCTGATGAAAAAGCTCCATCTGCGTCCTTTCCAGGTATACCGCGTGAAGGGCCCGCTGGCGTTTTCCGCCCTGATGGCCCTGTACAGCGTGGATCGTCCCGCGCTCAAGACGCCGCCGCATCCCGGCCGCATTCCGTCCGTGTTCGCGGAAGATGGTAACGCCATTTTCGAGCGTATCCGTCATGGCGATCTTTTCGTGCATCATCCGTATGACAGTTTCAAACCTGTACTCGACTTCGTGCACAATGCTGCCGTCGATCCCCGCGTCATCGCCATCAAGCAGACGCTTTACCGCTGCGGCAACAACTCGCCCATTGTGCAGTCCCTTATCGAAGCCCGCCGGCGCGGCAAGCAGGTAACCGCAGTGGTCGAACTCAAGGCCCGTTTCGATGAGGAGCGCAATATCACGTGGGCCGAGGAACTTGAAAAGGCGGGCGTGAACGTTGTCTACGGCATTGTGGGCATGAAAATTCACGCCAAGCTGTGTCTCGTGGTGCGCAGGGAAGAGCAGGGCGTTGTGCGCTACGCCCATGTGGGCACGGGCAACTACAATGCCTCCACGGCCAAGATCTATACGGACATGGGTATTTTCACGGCCAATCAGGACGTGTGCCAGGACATCACGGATCTCTTCAATGTCATGACCGGTTACGCCGTGCGCAAGGAATACCGTTCGCTGCTTGTTTCCCCCGTGAGCATGCGCCACGGACTCATCAGCCACATCCAGAAGGAAGTGGAACTGCACAAAAAACAGGGCGGCGGCGAGATCATCCTGAAGTGCAATCAGCTCGTGGACAAGAAAATCATCAAGGAGCTGTACCGTGCGTCCATGGCTGGCGTGCGCGTCCGGCTCATCATCCGCGGTATCTGCTGCCTGCGTCCCGGTGTGCCGGGCATCAGCGACAATATCACTGTCACCTCCATCGTAGGCCGTTTTCTCGAACACGCCAGAGTGTACTGGTTCAGGAATGGCGGTGATGGTATCATGTATATCGGCAGCGCCGATATCATGCCCAGGAATCTGGACAGACGCATTGAGGTGCTGATCCCGGTCAGCAATGGCGAGATACGCAGGCATATCAGGGAATACGTCCTTGACCGTCAGCTCAGGGACAATATGCAGAGCTGGCATATGTGTCCGGACGGCACCTACAAGCGCGTGCATCTGAAGGACGGAGAGGAGCCCGTGAACGCCCAGGAAATGCTTCTGGATGACGAGCCCTTCATTCCCGCGCCTGAAAGGTAGAGGAACACGCAGACAAAAGAAACAGACGCCGCGCGGGGAGGACTGCAGGTTCTTCCGCGCGGCTTTTCTTCAGAAACATCAGGGAAGGCGGCAGCACAGAGAATGGATAATGCAGTTATCTCCGGACAGATAGGAAGGCGGATTGTCAGTTTCATAGACCTTGGCACAAACTCGCTGCGCATGCTTGTGGCGCGCGTGAATGACTCGGGCGTCGTGCGCGTCCTGAACGAGGCCAAGCACATGGTCAGGCTCGGAGAAGGAGAGTTCGGCCAGCATCTTCTTCAGCCGGAGCCCATGGCAAGAACCATGGAAATGCTCCATGTCTTTGCCGACATGTGTCAGGCCTACGGCGTGGATGAGATTGTCGCCGTGGCGACATCGGCTGTGAGAGACGCGGAGAACGGAGAGGAATTCCTGAACCGGGTCCGGGAAGAGACCGGCCTCAATATCCGCATCATATCCGGACGTGAGGAAGCGCGTCTCATCTGGCGCGGTGTGAGCAGCGGGCTTGAGAAGAGCGACGAGCTCAGACTCTTTGTAGATATCGGCGGTGGTTCGACCGAAGTCATCGCGGGTACGACCAGGGAATGTTACAGCCTTGATTCAATGAAACTCGGCTGCGTGCGGCTTGCCTCCTGGCTGAAGGACGGGACACAGAAGATTTCCGAAAAGGAATTTCTGAATCTGCAGGTGCGCATCCGTGATGTGGGCGTGCATGTGTTCCGCCGCCTCGCTGACATGCGCGTGGCGAAGATCGTGGCAAGCTCCGGCACGGCGCAGAACCTGGCCGAGATAGCTGCGAATCTGGCTGGTGTCGATGGCAGCGGCAGGTACTCGGATACGCCGCAGCTTCTGACGTACAGGGGGCTTGTGCGCGCAGTGAAGGAACTGTGTTCACGCAATCAGGCGGAACGCGCGCTCCTGCCCGGCATCAACCCGAAACGCGCGGCTGTCATTGTTCCGGGCGCGGCCATTCTCCAGACTATCATGGAGGAAATGGACTGCGATACCTGTGAAATCAGCAACCGGGGCCTGCGCGACGGTCTGCTCGTGGAATACCTGGAACACACCGTGCCGAACGCCCTGCAGTCGGATCTTTCCATCCGCGACCAGAGTGTGTTCAGGCTGGCCAGGGCCTGCCGTTTTGAGGAGGAGCATTCCCTGCATGTGGCGGATCTGGCCCTGTCTCTTTTTGACAGCTCGCTGGCACTCGGGCTGCACGATGAGCCGGACACGGCGAGAGAGCTTCTGCGCTACGCGTCGATCCTGCACGACATCGGCATTTTCATTGCTTTCAGCAGACATCACGCGCACAGCCACTATCTCATCCGCAATACGGAACTGCTCGGCTTCACGGAGCACGATATCGAGGTCATCGCCGCGACGGCGTTCTTCCACCGCTTCAAGCCGTCCAAGAAATACACGGAGTACACGGAGCTCGACAGCGAGACACGCAACGAGGTGCGTACGCTGTCGCTCATGCTGGCCGTGGCCGAGGCGCTCGATCGCAGCCACAGGAATATCGTGAAGACGGCCTGCTTCGGAAAGGACCGCAGGGGATACTTCATCAGGGCCGTGTGCACGGCTCCGGCGCCGCTGGAAGCGGCCAGGCTGGCGCGCTGCGGCAAGCGTCTTGAAAAGTACTGCGGCGCCCCGGTCCGTTTCATTCCGGAAATCGAGGAACAGAAGGCAGACGGGGAAAAGTAGTTTCCCTGCACTGCCTGAAACAGAAAGGGGGCTGATCCGCGATCAGCCCCCTTTGCATTGTGCTTTTTTCTGGCGTCTACATGCCGAGGTACGCCTTGCGCACCTTCTCGCTCGAGAGCAGTTCCTGCGCTTTTCCTTCCATGACGACCACGCCGTTTTCCATGACGTAGCCGCGGTTTGCGATGTGCAGGGCCTGGTTCGCGTTCTGTTCAACGAGGAAGACGGTGGTGCCGTCCTCGTTGACTTTCTGAATGATTTTGAAGATCTGCTGGATGATGATGGGCGCGAGGCCGAGGGACGGCTCGTCCAGAAGGAGCAGTCGGGGTCTCGCCATAAGGGCGCGGCCCAGGGCCAGCATCTGCTGTTCGCCGCCGGAGAGCGTGCCGCCGGTCTGGCTGACGCGCTCGCGCAGGATGGGGAAGAGCTGGAAGACGTATTCCATGTCGTCCGCTATACCCTTCTTGTCCGTGCGCAGGAAGGCGCCGAGGTCAAGGTTTTCCCTCACCGTGAGTTCGGGGAAAATGAGGCGGCCTTCGGGAACCTGGGAGATGCCCCGCTTGACGATCTCCGGAGCAGGGAGCTGCTGGATGGGCTTTCCGTCGAAGAGAATCTCGCCGCTGCGGGGATGAATGACGCCGCATATGGACATGAGGGTGGTGGACTTGCCGGCGCCGTTGGCCCCGATGAGCGTGACGATTTCGCCGTCCTCGACTTTGAGGGAAACGTCCCTCAGAGCCTGAATCTTGCCGTAAAAGGTGTTGATACGATTAAGCTCAAGCATCGTGGCTTTCTCCAAGATAGGCCTTGATCACGTCGGGGTTGCTGCGGATTTCCTCCGGCGTGCCGCTCGCGATGGGCGAACCGTATTCCATGACGTAGATGGTATCGGAGAGGGACATGACCATGCTCATGTCGTGCTCGATGAGCAGAACGGAGAGATCGTAGCTGTCGCGCAGGGAACGGATGAGCGCCTTGAGTTCGTTGGTTTCCTGCGGGTTCATGCCAGCCGCGGGCTCGTCCAGAAGGAGCAGGATGGGCTCCGTGGCCAGGGCGCGCGCTATTTCGAGGCGGCGCTGGGCGCCGTATGGCAGGTTGTGCGCCGTCTCGTTCCAGAAGGTCTCAAGGCCCACGGTTTTCAGGAGATCGTAGCTCTTGTCGATAGTGTCCTGCTCCTCGCGGACTGTGCGGGGATCGCGCAGGAGGGCGGAAAGAATACCGGCGTGCGTGCGGCAGTGGCGGCCGATCATGACGTTTTCGAGAACCGTCATCTCGCTGAAGAGGCGGATGTTCTGGAAGGTTCTGGCCATACCGAGAGCAGTGATGGCGTGCGTCTTCATGCCGTTTAAGAGGTGCTGGTTCCCGTCCCTGGTGGTCAGGTACATGGTTCCGCCCGTGGGTTTGTAAATGCCGGTGACGCAGTTGAAGAAGGTCGTCTTTCCGGCGCCGTTGGGGCCGATGAAAGCGACGATTTCCTTTTCGTGAACCGTCAGATCAAGTTCGTTCAGGGCCCGCAGGCCGCCGAAGTCCTGCGTGAGGCCCGCGACTTCGAGGACTGGTTTCATGCCCTTTCCTCCTTGTTATGAAGAGCGCTGATGCGGTAATGCCGCTTTTCTCCCGTGATGATGCCCTGCGGCCGGAACAGCATCATGACGACCATGGTGGCGCCGAAGAGCAGCATGCGGTAGTCGGAGAAGGCCCTGAGGTATTCGGGAACGAGAATAAGGATGAGCGCGCCGATGGTGACGCCCAGGATGGAGCCCATGCCGCCGAGAACGACCATGGCGAGAATCATGCAGCTGTCCATGAAAGTGAACGAGGCGGGGTTGATGAACTGGGTTTTGGCCGCGAAGAGGACGCCGGCGAAACCGGCCCACGCGGAGCTCAGGGCGAAGGCCGTGAGCTTGACCTGGGTCAGGTTGATGCCCATGGCCTCGGAGGCGATTTCATCCTCGCGCATGGCCTGCAGCGCCATGCCCACGCGGGAGTTCTTCAGGCGCGTGATGACGATGATGGTAATGGTCACGGCAATGAGCGAAAGGTAGTAGAGGTACGTGGTCTTCTGGGTGAGATCCATCTCGACGCCAAAGAATTCGGGACGGGGGATGCCGCTGACCCCGCGGCTGCCGCCCGTGACACTGGTCCAGTTGAGCAGGACGAGACGGACGATTTCACCGAAGCCCAGGGTGACGATGGCCAGGTAGTCGCCGCGCAGCCGCAGGACGGGCAGACCGAGACCGAGGCCGCAGATGGTGGTGATGATACCGGCGATGGGCAGGCAGATCCAGAAGCCGAGGCCGAAATAGAGGTGCAGCAGACCGTAGGTGTAGGCGCCGATGCCGTAGAAAGCGGCGTAGCCGAGAACGAGCTGGCCCGCGAAGCCGACGATGATGTTGAGGCCGAGGGCGAGCATGACGTAGATGAGGCCGGAGATCATGATGGAGACCTGGTACCCTGTGCCGAGAACGGGCAGGAAGGGCATGCAGATCATGAAGGCGGCTATGAGGATGAGGCTCGTGCGGCGGAAGGTGGTGTTATGGAAGATCCGGGAAAAGGACTCCGTCGTGTGCTTCGGGAGGCTGAAGATTTTTTCGCCGAGGGCCTTGCGGTCATAGTACCAGTGCCAGAGCAGGGCCGCGAAGAAGACGCCGATGGCGAGGCCCACGAGGCGGTGCCAGCGGAAGGTGACGGAGTGATCCGGGTTGATGTGGATGCCCATGATGGGCGCGCAGAGCACCACGAACCAGAGTGAGGTGAGCAGGGCTTTGAGTAAACGGTTCATCATACGCCCCCTAGACCTTCTGAACCTGCTTCTTGCCGAGGAGGCCGTCAGGACGGAAAATCAGAATGAGGATGAGCAGGCAGAAGGAAAGCACATCCTCGTAGTTGCCGGCGATATAGCCTGTGGTGAAGGATTCGGCGAGGCCGAGAACCAGTCCGCCGAGCACGGCGCCGGGAACGGAGCCGATGCCGCCGAGCACGGCCGCGGTGAAGGCCTTCATGCCGGCCAGGAAGCCGATGAAGAAGTTGATCTGTCCCATGTGCGAGGCGATGAGCACGCCGCCGATGGCGGCCAGGGCGGAACCGACGATGAAGGTCACGGAAATGAGATGGTCGGTATTGATGCCGAGAAGCATGGCCATCTTGCGGTTCTGGGCCGTGGCGCGCATGGCCTTGCCCATGCGGGTGTAGCGGATCCAGAACATGAGGGCGAGCATGGTGATGAAGCTCACCACAAGGATGAGGAAGTCACTGGGGCCCATGACATCGCCGAAGTAGGAGAGGAACTTCATGTCGGGGAGGAGATCCGGGAAGGCGACGAAGTCGGAAGTCTGGGCCAGGAGGACGTAGTTCTGGAGGAACGTGGACATACCGATGGCCGAGATGAGCGGCGACAGGCGGGAAGCGTTGCGCAGGGGCTTGTAGGCCACCTTTTCCAGCGTGTAGCCGTAGGCCGACGTCCAGATGATGGAGCCGAGGGCGGCGACGAGAAGGATGCCGCCGGCCGGGAAGCCGATGTATCCGAGGACGCCGGAGAAGAGGAGGGCCGTGAAGGCGCCGATCATGTAGATTTCGCCGTGGGCGAAGTTCAGGAGGCCGATGATGCCGTACACGAGCGTGTAGCCGAGGGCTATGAGCGCGTAGATGCTGCCGCGGGTGAGCCCCCCGAAGAAGAGCTCGATAAAATATTGAAAGTCGAAGTCCATATCCTGCTGCAACCTTCGGGAAGAAAGGAAATTTGGGTGAAAAAGGGGCGGGAAGTTCTGCCTCTTCCCGCCCGCCGTTTTACTTAAGGGTCACGCTGTAGGGGGTTTCAACGAATTTTCCGCCTTTGATAACGTAGACGGAAAGGGCCATGCCTGCGGCATCGCCGTTTTCATTGAAGGTGATCTTGCCGAGCGGGGTATCCACGGGCACGGTGTGCAGGACCTTGATGATCTTGTCGGTGTCGGTGGAACCGGCCTTCTCGATGCCGTTGATGAGGGCCAGCATGGCCGCGTAGGCATTGTAGTAGAAGGAACCGGGTTCGGTGCCGAACATCTTCACGTGCGCGTCGTGGGCTTCCTTGTAGATGGGCAGGTTACTGGTATCCTTGGGATAGGAGCAGTAGGTGCCCTCAGCAGCCTCGCCGGCCATCTTGATAAACGCGTCGTCCTTGAGTCCGTCAGGGCCGACCACGGGCGTCTTCACGCGGTCGCGGCGCAGCTGCTGGAGCAGCTTGGAAGCGGTGGGCTGGTAGCCGCCGAACACGATGACATCGGCCTTGGAGCGCTTGATCTTGCGGACAATGGCGCTGAAGTCCACGGCATCGGGGGTGATGGCCTCGAAGAGGGCGGTCTTGACGCCGTTCTTCTCGAGCAGGGCGCGGTTGCCATCGGCGAATCCCTTGCCGTAGTCGCCGTTATCGTGGATGTAGGCGACGCTCTTGGCCTTGAGTTCCTTGAGGATGAACTCGCTGGTCAGACGGGCCTGGTCATCGTCCTTGGCGATGGTGCGGAAAAACATGGGGTTCACGCCGGGCGCGGTGAGTCCGGGCGGGGTCGAAGAAGGAGACATGGCGATGATGTGGGCGTCGTTATAAAGGGGCATGGCGGCCTTCGTAGGGCCGGAGCAGATATGTCCCATGACGACGGACACCTTGTCGCTGAGCAGCTTGGTAGCGGCGTTGGTGGCGAGCTCGGGTTTGCACTGATCGTCCTCTGCGATGAGTTCAATCTTCTTGCCGAGCACGCCGCCGTTGGCGTTTACCTTGGCGACAACGATTTTCGCTGCGTTCAGGCTGGGCACACCATACGTGGCGAGGTCACCCGTGTGGGCACCGGGAACGCCGATCTTGATGGTGTCTTCGGCCTGAGCGGGAGCGGCCACGGCCGCGGAAAGCACGGCGGCGGCCACGAACTGGAAAAGATGTTTCATTTCCACTCCTCGTGAAGAATTTCGGCGGTCACCTTTTCCCTCTGTCGGAACGGGGGCCGCGCTGGTCTTCTCCTTTCATACATGTATGAATATGAAGGGGAATATATTCTTATGCCTTGCCTTATCATGAGTGTCAACGCATTTTCAGCGCGCGATTCGGCCCATGACAGCCGATTTATCCAGCATGTGCAGGCGGTGAATCTGCCAGAGATAGCAGACAGAGCTGAACGTCAGTGCAAAAATGTATCCGATCCAGAATCCCGGGGCCCCCATGGCCGGCACGACAAGATCCGTGCGTCCGAGGATGAAACCGCCCAGGAGGCCGATGCCGCCGTAGGCGATGACGCAGACTTTCATGATGATGGCCGTGCTGTTGTACCCGCGCAGAACGCCGGACGCGGCGGTCTGGGTGGCGTCAAGCAGCTGATAGGCGGCGCAGAAGAGCATGAGTGTGCAGGCGAGGCCGGCAATATGCGGATCTGACGTATAGAAGGACACGATCCACGATCTGAAGACAACGGTGAAGGCCATGGCCGCGAAGGCGTTGGCCGCGGCCAGGGTGATGCATGTGTGCGCCGCGCTGCGCGCCTTGAGGAGGCGTCCCGCTCCGAGATAACCGCCAGTCATGATGGTGGCCGTCATGCCGACGGACAGGGGGCAGGCGAAGATAAGGTTGCCGTAGCTCATGGCGATCTGGTGGCTCGCGACGGCGTCTGTGCCGAGGGGAGCGAGGAGAAGCGCAGTCACGGCAAAGAGCGTGCACTCGAGGCACATGGCCGCCGCATTGGGCGCGCCGATGCGCAGGACGGAGAGAATGAGCGGCAGATCGATGAAGGGGGTGCCGGAATCGTGGTCCGGCGTGAAGAGGCGCATGTCCCTGAACTGCACGTCGCGCACGACGTAGTAAAAGATGGAGACAGCCATGAACCAGAAGCAGATGGATGTCGCCACGCCGCAGCCTGCGGCGCCAAGCTGCGGCATGCCGCAGCGGCCGTAAATGAAGGCGTAGTTGCAGGGAATGTTGATGGCGAGGCAGACCATGCCGATGATCATGGCAGGCCGCGTGCGCGAATACCCTTCCAGGAGAGAGCGGATATTGACGAAGAAGAGGAATCCCGGAAGTCCCGGCAGGAGGGCGCGCAGATATCCCCTGGCCTGCGGAACGAGATCAGGCTTCAGGCCGAAAGCCCCAAGGTGGTCGGAAATGATCCAGAGAGCGGGGATGAGAATGGCACTCAGAAAACAGGAGAGGAGCAGGCCCTGCTTCAGGAGGTGGGCGGCGCGGTCGCACCGGCGCGCGCCTATGAGCTGGGCGCTCATGCCGGGCAGGGCGAGAAGGCATCCTATGGCGAGAAGGGAGGCCGGCTGCCAGATGGAACAGCCGACTGCCACAGCGGCCATGGCTTCGGCGCTGTAATGACCGGACATGATGGTGTCCGCGAAATTCATGCCGATCTGGGAAAGCTGGGCGACGAAAATGGGCAGGCCTATGCGCAGGGCGCGGCGTGCCTGGGATTTGGCGAAGAGAAAGGGCATGGCTCCGGCAGGGGGATTGGAGGTTGCTGGATGCGGGACTGTATGGCTGTCTGCCTGACGTCTGTCCGGTGGCGGAGAAACCGTACGCGGATCGGCTTTTCTCCGCTCCCCACGCCGGCTTTTCCGTCTCCGGCGCGAAAAAGCGGGGAAGGCGTCTTTAGTTTTTCCTGACAGGACTGGCGAAGCCGCGTTCGCGGATGACCTGGGCTGCCTTGTCGCAGAACGAGGGCAGCGCAACGCCGGCTTCGGGCGTCAGATCGAGATTCATTCTGGAATAGTCGTAGGGCTCGAAGCCCACGACAAAGGTTTCCGGGCGGCAGCCCATGAGGTCGCATTTCATGAGCAGATCCACGAAGTCGGTCTCGTGGGCCGAGTCGTGAAAGCTCACGGCCTTGCGCATGTCCTCGTTCTCGAGGAGGTAGACCGTTCCGGGCTTTCCCTGGCCGTGCACGATATCGAGCACGGCGACCTTGTCATAATCCACGAGCAGGGGCATGAGTCCCATGCCCTGGGTGCCCCCGTCCACGAAATCGACATTGCCGGGCCAGACGTAGTTGTCGCGCAGATATTCCATGGCGCGCACGCCAAAGCCCTCGTCACCGAGCAGTGTGTTGCCCACGCCGAGGACGCAGACGCGGCCGGACATATCTTCTTCAGGCATGAAGAGTCTCCTTTTTTCGGCAAAGAAAGAGGCGGGAGTGGATGAACCGCTCCCGCCTCGTCATGAGCTGTTCCGTTACGGGAAACGGACCCGGCGCCAGGGCGCCTGAGCCCGCGTTCCGCTAAAGAACCTTGAACTTGCGGACTTCGTTGGTCTCGCCGTCAATCACATGCACAGCGCAGGCGATGCAGGGGTCGAAGGCGTGGACAGTACGCAGGATTTCCACGGGACGCTTGGGATCCGCGATGGGGGTGCCCATGAGGGCTTCCTCGCAGGGACCGAGCACGTTGTTGGCGTCGCGGGGGCCGAGGTTCCAGGTCGTGGGAACCACGAGCTGGAAGTTGCCGACGCGGCCCTTCTCAATGCGGATCCAGTGGGAGAGGCCGCCGCGGGGAGCTTCGACGAAGCCGACGCCCCTGCTTTCCTGGGGCACTTCGAGGTCTTCGACGATCTGCTTGTCGCTGCGGATGTTGTCCTTGAATTCCTCGAGCATGGAAGCCATCTTGTTGGCGATGGCCAGGGTCTCGATGCCGCGGGCGGCGGTACGGCCCAGGGTGGAGAAGAGGGCCTCGGGACCGACGCTGAGCTTCTGGAGCACCATGTCGACGAGCGGCTTGATGTCCGGATTGCCCTTGGCGTAGTTCACGAGCACGCAGGCGAGCGGGCCGGTTTCGGTGGAATGCTCGTCGTAGCGGGGAGCCTTGAGCCAGCTGTAGCGGTCCTTGTCACCCATGTGGGTGAACTTGGGCTCGGTCTTCTCGTCGTACGGATTGTCGGCCTTGTCGCCGTCGTACCAGCTGTGGCGGATATGCTCGCTGATCTTGGTGGGATCGAAATCCTGGACGTGGGCGAGATCGCGGTTGTAGATAATGCCGGGCTTGAGCCAGCGGGACTCGAGCTTGCGTTCGCCGCCGGCTTTGGGGAAGTCGCCCATGGTCATGAAGTCATGGGTGCCACCGATGCCGGCCCAGTCCTTGTAGGCTCCGGCCACGAGGAGCAGGTCGGGGATGTAGACGTCGCGCACGAACGCGGCGGTCTTCTTGTAGATTTCCTCGAATTCCTTGATGCGCTCGGGCGTCAGGGCGTCGTAGCAGGTCACGCCGCCGGCCACGAGGAACTGCGGATGCGGGTTCTTGCCGCCGAAGACGGCCATGCCGCGGGCAGCCTCGACCTGGACGCGCAGGGCTTCCAGGTAATGGGCCGTGGCGACGAGGTTGGCCTCGGGCTCAAGATAGTAGGCCGGATGGCCGCCGAGGAAGTAGGCGTTGGTGAACGGGCCAAGCTGGCCGCTGGCCACGAACGCCTTCAGTTTGTCCTGTACGGCGCGCAGATCCTCGGCCTTCGTCGGGCGGGAGGAAATGGAGTTGGCGAGGGAGGCGGCCTTCGAGGGATCGGCCTGCAGGGCGCTCGTTACGTCAACCCAGTCAAGGGCGTGCAGGTGATAGAAGTGCACGATGTGGTCGTGCAGGAAGAGCTGGCCAAGGACCAGGTTGCGGATATAGGTCGCGTTGGCCGGGATGTCCTTGTGGGAGGCGTTGAAAATGGCGTCTTCCAGGGCGCGGGTGGAAGCGAGGGCGTGCGTGTAGGTGCAGACGCCGCAGGTACGCTGGGTGAAGTGCTGCACGTCGCGGGGATCGCGTCCCTTGAGGATCATTTCAAGGCCGCGGAAAAGCGTGCCGCAGCTGCGGACGTCTTTCACTTTGCCCTTTTCAACTTCAACCTCGATGCGGAGGTGACCTTCAATACGGGTCAGCGGATCAACAACAACCGGTCCGCTGTAGGAGCTCATAGGTGTAGTCTGACTCATAAAGGTCCTCCCTAATTCTCATAGAAGGGGGTCATATCATCCCAGAAGTTGGGCTCACTGCAGCCGATGCAGGGATGACCGGCTCCGACAGGCCAGTTGGTCTGGTTAAAGAGGGCCTTGGGACAGTTGTTGTACGTGCTCGGGCCTTTGCAGCCGAGATCGTAGAGGCACCAGCCTTTGCGGGCTTCCTCGGAATTGAAGGAAGGAGCGAATTCGCCGGCCTCGAAATGTTTTCTGCGCTCGCACAGCTCGTGGACGGTCTTGCCGTAGAACATGGTGGGACGGTTGTAGTCGTCGAGCTTGATGGGCTTGTTGGTCAGATAGGCCACCAGGGTGCCCACGAGGTTGAGCGGGTTGGGCGGGCAGCCGGGGATGTTGACGGCCTTGACGCCGAGATCGGCGAAAGCGTCATTCACGCCCTTGGCCTGGGTCGGATTGGGCTTCGCGGCCTGCACGCCGCCGTAGGCGGAGCAGGTGCCCATGCACACGACGAGCTTGGCTTTGGGCAGAATACGGCGGCAGGTCTCCAGCATGGTGTGGCCGGCGATGTAGCCGTACTGGCCATTGTCAGCGGTCGGAATGGCGCCTTCAACAACGGCGATGAAGCCGTCAGGATTGGAAACGGCCTGCTCGAGAGCGCCCTCGGCGGCCTCGCCCGCAGCGGCCATGATGGTTTCATGGTAGTCGAGGGAGATGGTGTCGAGGATAAGGTCGTCGATAAAGGGAGAAGCGGTGCGCAGCAGAGCTTCAGAGCAGCCCGTGCATTCAGCTTCATGCAGATATACGACAGAGGGACGTTTTCCGGTCAGAGCGGCGGCAACGTCTGTGGCAAAAGCAGGTCCGAAGCCCATAGTGACGGCCACGGCGGTGCAGAATTTCATGAAGTCACGGCGGGAAACGCCACTGGCCTCAAGCTCTTTTTCTCCGCGTTCCCTGCCGAGTCCCACGGCAATACGCATAGGTGAGCCTCCTGAAAAAAGTTGTGTCTAGCCTGGCGGTTCCGACCTGGTGAAAAAGGAAGTTTCCCGTACTCCCCTGGAACACTGATGAAAACAGCTGCCTCTGTCAGAACCGTTTCTTATATTCATACCCTTGCGGGCGCTTTTGGTCAATACTTGCTCCGTTTTTCACGCACTCCCCGGGCGCCTCCGGAAGCCTGACGCGGGCGCCTTCCGCCCGGGAAATGGGCGGCGGAAGTCACTGACAGCAGGGGAAAATTCGTGATTGACGGGCGGTTTTTCCGCGCGCCGATCCTTATAAAAGAACCGTGGAAGGGAACGCTCAGTCCGTCATTTCCTTGACTTCCGGCTCTTCCCCGTCCTTCGCAGTGACAACGAAGCTTCTCCGGCTGTCCTGAGGATCGCCGATGACTTCGGCCACGGCCGTGAGCGCGGCGTCGAGCCTGTCCACGGGGGAGGCGTCGCGGCTGTGCACCTCCGCCTCGATCCGCCATGACTGACTTCCTTCCTTCGTCCTGTCCTTTCCCGCGGCGCAGGGTGTTCCGCTTATCAGAAGATCCGTGAAATACCAGAGCTGTGTTTCCGTTTCCCGGACGTAAATGACCTCGTGGCGTATGCGGCCTCGCCGCTCCACGGGAACGAAGTCCGGACGGATGGTCTCCCTGGTGATGGCTACGGGGCCTCTGTGGGAAAAACCGAGACGGACGGTTTCGTCAGCGATCCCGGGGGCGGACACTACGGCGCGTCCGTCGGCTTTGAGTATGCCGGCGAGCCTGTCAGCCGCCCGGCTGTAAACGAGATCGTTTCCATCCATGCCGCCTGCGGGTTCAATGGCGGCCGTGTGTGCCTTTGGGGCGGATGGGGCGCGCAGGAGGGTGACATCGGCGTAATAGCTCGGGCCGCCGCAGCCGGCGAGAAAGAGAAGGCAGAGGAAGACGGGCAGCGCCCAGAACCGGAACTGGGAAAAAGTCTTCATGAATCCTCCGTCGGAGCATACAGAAAAGGGGAGAACGGCCGTACGGCTGTCTCCCCTTTTTCTGTATGAGAACGTTTCTGTCCTAGAATTTGAAGTCGGGCGGAAGCTTATGGAGAAGCTTGCCCGTGGCGTTGTGGGGCAGTTCCTTCACGAAGCGGAAAATGCGCGGCCGTTTGTAAGGGGCCAGCATGGGATGGTTCATGCAGAACTGCTTCATTTCCTTTTCCGTGAGGCTTGGATCAGAGGGCCGGATGAGCGCGGCGATGACGGATCCGCGCTTCGGATCAGGAATGCCGAACACGAGGCTCTCGGCCACCTTGGGGTGCTCGTTCAGGATGGATTCCACCTGCACGGGATAGATGTTCTCGCCGGCTGATACGATCATGTCGTCCTTGCGGCCGATGATGGTGATGTAGGCGTGCTCGTCCCAGGTCGCGAGGTCGCCCGTGTAGAGCCAGCCGTTGTGGAACTTTTCTTCCGTGGTTTTGGGATTGTCGTAATAGGCGAAGGTGGACTTGTTGGGAGCGAAGATGACGACTTCGCCGACCGTTTCCTTGTCCATGGGCACGAGTTCGTCGGGGGACACGTGCTTCGTCGTGTCCACGCGCACGACGCGGACATCGTCATCGGTGCAGGCTCCGCCGGCATAGCCAGCCTTGTCCGGAAGGTCATAGGGCCTGAGGAAAACGTTCCAGAAGGTCTCCGTGGTTCCGTAGCCGTTGAAGATGTTCGGCGTAAGCACCTTCATGTAGCGCTTGCAGGGTTCCTTATCGAGAGGAGAGCCCATGAGTACGATACCGTGCAGGCTCGATATGTCGCGGGGATTGGTTTCCTGGATTCGGCAGAGCATGTCGATGACCGTGGGAGCGCCGATGAGGAAGGTGATGTGGTAGAGGCTTACGTACTGGAGCGCCAGGCGCGGCGTGAAGTCACGCAGGATGACCATGGTGCCGCCGATATAGAGGGTCGGGCATGGTCCGCCGGAATGCAGTCCTCCGCGGTGGAACCAGGGCGTGAGGTTCATGGTCACGTCTTTCGGTGAGAGCGGGAAGTGCATGATGACGTCGTGGGCCGAGAGAACCTCGTTGATGTCATTGACCGGAACGGCCTTGGGCAGATTGGTCGTGCCCGAGGTGAAGAAGCGCGTGGTCTCGTCGTAGATGCTCGGTTTGTCCTTACGCACGGGATTTTCGGGAGAGCCGTCCTTCACGAAGTCCCGGTAGGTCACAACGCCTTCGGGGGCGTCCATCTCGTTGTTGAGATCAGCCATAATGATGATCTCGGGCCTGTGATGGACACTCCTGAGCGCCTCGGAGATGATTTTCTCGAATTCCGCGTCGTAGATGAGGGCCTTCGGTTTCGACTGGTCGATGAGCAGGGCGATTTCGCCGCCGGAGAGCCGGTAGTTGAGAGGCGCGTTGACGCAGCCGATCTTGTGCGTGGCGATATACGTGAAGACGAATTCGGCGGAATTCAGCAGGGCGTGCATGACCACGTCATCACTCGTGACGCCGCGCGCCATGAGCGATGAGGCCAGCCTGTTGGCTTCCTCATTGAGGGTTCTGTACGTCCAGGTGCGGTTTGTCAGAGGACAGATGAGAGCCGGCTCGTTCCCTCTGCGGAAAACATTGCGCATGAAACCGTTCAGATAGGTGTATTCCGATTCGAAGGTTTCTTTGAAGCGTTCTACGTTGTAGGAATGTTGCAAGGTTATCTCCTGTGTGTTGAGTCTCTGACAACGACGAGGCTGGAATTCTGCCCGCCGAAGCCGAGGGAATTGGACATGGCGGCATGAATGCTGGCTTCGCGCGCCGTGTTGCCCACGATGTCCATGCTGCAACCAGGTTCAGGGGTTTCGAAATTGAGATTCGGGGGGAGGATTCCGGTCTGCAGGGCCTTTACGCAGGCGATGAGTTCGGTGAGACCGCCCGCGCCCATCATGTGCCCCGTTGCTCCCTTGGTCGAGCTGACCGCCGGAGAACCGTCTCCCGTGCCGAAAATCGCCTGTATGGCACTGGCTTCGGCTGTGTCACCGAGCCGGGTGGCCGTGCCGTGGGCGTTGATATAGCCGATGTCCGAGGGAGAGAGCCCCGCGCGCTTCAGGGCGATCCGCATGCACTGCGCCGCCCCGATCCCGTCCGGGTCGGGCGCGGTCACGTGATAGGCGTCCTGGGTATTCGCGTAGCCCGCGAGTTCTGCGTAAATTTCAGCGCCGCGCGCCCGCGCGTGCTCCTCGGTCTCGAGGACAATGGCGCCGCCGCCCTCGCCGATGACGAAGCCGTCGTGTCCGATGTCGAAGGGCCGGCAGGCGTGTTCCGGATCATCGTTGCGGCGCGACAGGGCCTTGGCCTGGGCGAGGCTCGCTATGAAGATGGGAGAGATGATGGATTCGCCACCTGTGCAGATCATGACATCGGCCTCGCCGCTTTTCATGATCATGGCCGCAGTCATGACGGCGTCGCCGCCCGAGGAGCATGCCGTATTGAGCGTCATGCTGGGGCCGCGGAAGCCATACTCGATGGCAATGAGTCCGGCCGCCATGTTGCCGAGCACCATGGGTACGAAACGGGGCCCGACCTTGTGCATGGTTCCAGTGGAAATCCTGTCCTGAGTTTCGGCCACGAAAGCCATGCCGTCCATTGCCGAGCCCACAACCACGCCCGTGCGTTCGGGATCCGCGCCTTTGGCGAGTCCGGCGTCCGTCAGTGCCTCGGACGCGGCGGTGAAGGCGAACTGCGAGAACAGGGCCATATTGCGCGAGAGCGCGCGGGGGATGTGGTCGCCGGAATCGAAATCGCGGACCTCTCCGGCAATGCGCACGGGAAGATCCCTGGCGTCGAAGCGGGTGATGGGCCCGATGCCGCATCTGCCGCCGATGAGGTTCTGCCAGTAGGCGTCCACGCCGATGCCGAGAGGCGTGACCGCTCCCATTCCTGTGATGACCAGTTTTTTCTCTTCCATAATTTTATCGGTCTGCAGGAGCCAGGCATGCGTGCCGGGCCGGGCTGCCGCTAGGCCTTGCCGAGAGCCTGGCGGAGGTCTTCGATGATGTCGCCGGCGTCTTCGAGGCCCACGGAAAGGCGGACCAGGCCGGGAGTAATGCCGCACTCGACGAGCTGCTCGTCAGTGAGCTGACGGTGCGTCGAAGAGGCGGGATGCAGCACGCAGGTGCGGATGTCGGCCACGTGCACCTCGAGGGTGCACAGCCTGAGGCTGTCGATGAAACGCGCGCCCGCGTCACGGCCGCCCCTGAGGGAGAAGGAAATGACACCGGCACAGCCTTTGGGCAGGTATTTTTCTGCGAGGGCGTGATCCGGGCTCGAGGCGAGGCCGGGATAATTGACGAACTCGATCTTCGGATGGCCTTCCAGGAAGGCGGCCACCTGTTCGGCGTTGCGGCAGTGGCGGTCCATGCGCACGGGAAGGGTCTGCAGGCCCATGTTCAGATAGAAGGCGCCCTGCGGGGTCTGACAGCAGCCGAGGTCGCGCATGATCTGCACCCTGGCCTTGACGATAAAGGCGGCTTTGCCGAAGGCCTTCGTGTAGACGGTTCCGTGGTAGGAAGGATCGGGATCGGTGAATTCGGGGAATTTGCCTGAGGTCCAGTCGAATCTGCCGCTGTCGACAACAACGCCGCCCATCTGGACGGCCTGTCCCTCCATGTACTTGGTGGTGGAGTGGACGATGATGTCGGCCCCGTACTCAAAGGGACGGCAGAGATAGGGCGTGGCGAAGGTGTTGTCCACGATGAGCGGCACGCCGTGTTTGTGCGCGAGAGCCGCGAAGCGTTCGATGTCGAACACTGTGAGCGCGGGGTTGGCAATGGTTTCGCCGAAAACGGCCCTGGTTTCCGGGCGGAAGGCCTTCTCAATCTCTTCGTCAGAGGCGCGCTGATCCACGAAGGTCACGCTGATGCCGAAGCGCTTCAGCGTCACGCCGAGCAGGTTGAAAGTGCCGCCGTAAATGGAGGAGCTCGCTACGATGTGATCGCCGGCTTTGCAGATGGTGGCGACGGCGGTCAGCGCAGCTGCCTGGCCCGTGGAGGTGAGGAGTGCGCCGACGCCTCCCTCGAGGGCCGCGATTTTCTGCTCAACGGCGTCCATGGTGGGATTGCCGAGGCGCGTGTAGAAGAATCCGTTTTCCGTCAGGTCGAAGAGCTTGGCCACTTCGGCGGTGGACTCGTAGCGGAACGTGGTGGACTGGACAATGGGGAGGGCACAGGCCTCGCCGTTTTTAGGCTGGTATCCGGCGTGGATGCACTGGGATTCGAATTTCATGATTGACTCTTGCAATGTCGGCCTGTGTCTGCCCGGCAGGTCGTAATTCTCATGTGGGTATATCCCCGGAGGACGGAAAAACGGCGTTTCTGCTCTCCCGGGCTATGGAAAAGGAACGTGAACGGTACGGGCTTTTACCGTTTTAAGAATTCATTTTTGATTGACTTGCGGGGTTCCGTCAAGTTTTTTCAGTCTGTGGCGCGGCCTGCGTGTCAGCAGGAGCCGCAGTCGGACGGATCGCCGTGCAGCTTGTCCAGGGTGTGGGCGAGGGCCGGGAGCACGGCCTCGAGGTTCTCGATGACGGCGCGGCGGCTTCCTGGAAGGTTGATCACGAGGCTCTGTCCGATGACGCCGCAGACAGCGCGGCTGATGGCGGCCTTGGGTGTTTTTTCGAGACTGACCTGCATCATGGCCTGGGAAAAGCCGGGCAGGGTGTAGTCGAGGACGCGGGACGTGGCCTGCGGCGTGGTGTCTCTGGGGCCGACGCCGGTGCCGCCCGTGGTAATGATGAGATCATAGCCCTCATCGAGGGCGAGGCGTGTCAGAAGAGAGCGGAGCGCGTCCGGATCGTCAGGAAGAAGAAAGCCCTGGGCGCAGGCCAGCGTGAGCGCCCCCTTCACGAGCTCCTCGATGGCCGGACCGCTCTGATCCTCGCGCAGGCCGTTGAAGCCCTTGTCCGAAAGCGTGATCCGGGCGAGGGAGAGTCCGTTCTTCATGGCCGTCAGGGCCATTGTGCCCACGGGAAGATCCGTGCGGGCCGTGGCCAGGGGGCAGAAGAGAGCCTGGTTTCCCTGTCTTGAAGGCAGCCAGACGTGTCCGGTGATGCGCAGATGCTCCGTGCCGGACTCGTCATAGAGACCGGTGCCCACGGGGAGAACAGGGAGAGCGGCGGGAGGACAGGGCTGGCCCTTCCTTCCGGAAACAACCAGATGGGCCGTACACCCGGCGGGGGCGCCCACAGCCAGGGGAAGGGTGGTGCCTGCGGGACAGGCCTGAAGTTTGACGGTAAACATGGCGGAATCTGTCTTTTTTTGTGTGGGAAGGGAAACCTTTTGCAAAACAGGCCTCGGCAGAGGCGGCTGGGCTTCCCGGGAGAGGAAAAACAGCGGAAGGGTACTTCTTTCGGGCGGGAAAATCTACCACGGGGCTGGCAGGCCTGAAAAACAGAAAGGGGGGAAGGTTTGCACCTTCCCCCCTGGTTTCAGCGTATTGCCCTTAAGGAGGCGGAGCGGACGGACTCCCTGCAGGGAGCGGAACCCGTCTGCCTTTCAGGATTAAAGAGCCTGCTTGTAGATGGCGGCGACAGCGGCGTCGGTCATCTTGCGCGGGTTGGTGAGGCCGCAGGCGTCCTTCTGGGCGT